>MDTB01129799.1_pt1 | contig 16728 bp, 21 predicted proteins | sample 811161 | NCBI WGS metagenome assembly MDTB01 (sample SAMN05326650, study PRJNA326480) | marine metagenome | isolation source: seawater | place: Mediterranean Sea | collected 2009
CTTTTTTTTTATGTTCTTATTAACAGAAATATCATCGATAATAAACTCTACATTTTTTTCACCTCTCCATTCATTTAGAGACAATTTTCCAGCTATATTAAATGTATTATTATTTTTTTTAAGTAAATAAGCTCCTAATTCATTATCTATAGCATTAAAAGCTATCGCTTTGATGCTGGTCCCTTCACCTCCAACCAAAATTGATTTAATATGCTTATCTCCGACTATTTTGCTATTAATAGGTTTCAAATCTTCCACAAAAAATTTTGGTTCTGGATTGCCAGAACCAAAAGGCGACAATAGATTTACTTTATCATAAAATTCTAAATTAATCGCAGATGGTGCAATTTTACTATCAAGTAATAATGGTTTTTGTTGAGTTATGTCTTCATTAATATTCTTAAATTTACGAAATATAAATTCTTTAAATTTATCTATATTGGATTTATTAATTGAAAAACCTCCTGCCATTTTATGACCCCCACCCTTTAATAGTATTTTTTTTTGTGTAGCAGCTATAATTACAGATCCAATATCAAAACCAACAATTGATCTTGCTGATGCTTTTCCTAAATTGCCATTTATAGAAATAATAACTACTGGTTTATTAAACTTATCTTTCAATCTTGCTGCAACAATACCAATAATTCCTTCGTGCCAATTCAAACCTTGTAAAATTAAAACTGGGTCTTTTAAATTATTCTTCGATTCTATTAAAATTTTTTTAATAAGATCTTTTTCTAACATTTGTCTTTCTTTATTATAATGATCTAGTTCAGTGGCTAATTTAAATACTTCTTTTGGATTTGAATTTAATAATAAATTTGCTCCATGTGTACATTTTCCAACTCTTCCTCCTGCATTAATTCTAGGTCCTAAAATATACCCTAAATGATAAATAGATGGATTTGATTCTATTTTACAAATATCAAGTAAGGTTTTAATACCAAGATTTCTTTTTGCTTTTAAAATTTTTAATCCTTGCTTGACAATGGCTCTATTTAAACCAACTAGAGGGACAACATCACAAACAGTTCCTAGAGAAACTAAATCTAAATAATTAATAAGGTTTGGTTCAATTATTGAATTTTTATTAAACCAATCAATTAATCTAAGTCGTCTGTTAATTGAAACCAAAAACATAAATGAAACACCTGCTGCACATAGATAATTAAGGTCAGACTTGTCATCTAATCTGTTAGGATTAACAATTGAATGGGCTTTTGGTAAATCAATTTCAGATTGATGATGATCTAAAACAATTACATCAATATTTTTGTTTTTTGCATAATCAATAGCTTTAAATGATAGAGTTCCACAATCTACGGTAAAAATTATTTTAACATCTTTTTTAATTAATTCTTCAAAACCTTTTATTGAAGGGCCATAACCCTCAGTTTTTCTATCTGGAATATATATTTCATAATCTATTTTTAATTCGTCAAAATATTTTCCAAGTAAAGCTGTTGAAGTAGCTCCATCTACATCATAGTCCCCAAAAACTCCTATCTTTTCTTTATTTCTAATTGCCTCCAAAGTCCTCAAGGACGATTTTTCCATATCCAATAAATTATTAGGATTGGGTAAAAAGTTCTTAATTGAAGGATTCAGAAAACTTTTAATATCTTCTTTTTTTATATTTCTTAAAGCAAGTAATTTTGCAGTAATTTCATCTAGAGAAAAATTATCTTTTAAAAAAATTATTTTTTCTTGATCAAATTCTTTTAATATCCAATTTTTTCCAGTAACTGATACTGAATTCATTTTTTATGTTTATTATTAAATAAAGTATTAACCCTAGCATCTTTATGTAGTGCTATTGTATTTGCTTCAAAGAATTCTTTTTCATCTTTAATTCCATTTGCCAAATCACCATTAGTTATAGCTGTAGCACAAAACATAACATCCCCTTTTATCATATCTTCAATATTATATTTTCTCTTCAAATCAGTTATTCCCATTTTTTTTGCTCTAATAGATTCATCGTAATTTAGAACCAGTCTAGTCTGTATTTGACCGCCATAACAACTCAATGCAGCTGCAGCTAATACACCTTCTGGCCCTCCTCCAGTACCCATATACATATCTACTGGAGAATTTTGATCAACTATATAAATTATTCCAGAAACATCACCATCACTAATTAGCTTTAAATTTACATTCATTTTTTTTAAAGAGAATATTATCTCATCGTGCCTAGGTCTTTCTAATATACAAACAGTTATTTTATCTGGAGTCGTATTTTTAGCTTCTGCTAATAGGGATATATTTTTTTCGACACTATTATCTAGATCTACCAAGTTTTTAGGTAAATTTGATCCTATAGCAATTTTTTCCATATACGTATCAGGCGCAAAAAATAGATTGTTTTGCTCTGCAGCAGCTAGTACAGAAAATGAATTTGGTAAATTTTTTGCAACAAAGTTTGTGCCTTCTAATGGATCAACAGCTAAATCTAGTTTTTGACCTTTTTTTGTCCCAACTTCCTCACCAATAAAAAGCATTGGTGCTTCATCCATTTCTCCTTCTCCGATTACAATTTTACCATCCATATCAATTTTGTTAAATTCATTTCTCATGTTATCAACTGCCGCTTGATCTGCTCCTATTTTATCATTTTTTCCTATAAATTTAGATGCACCATAAGCAGCTTTTTCTGTAGCATTAACAAATAATTTTAAATATTCAGGTTTAATAGACATTAATTAACACCAATTCTAATTAACTTTGGTTTTTTAATTATGTAAGATTTTTTTTCAGTCTGTTTTATTATTTTATTTAAAAATTTATCCTTAGAATTATGCGTAATTACTATAATTGAAGAAATTTTTTTTGATTTACTTGGATTTTGAATTAATCTTTTAATTGAAACTTTGTTTTTCGAAAATATATTTGTTATATGTGATAAGACACCTGGTTTATCTAACACTTCGAATCTCAAATAAGCCGAAAAAGGTCTCTCAGATATACTTTTATAGTTCAATTTTCTTCTTTCTTTGTTAGATATAGAAAAAGGAAACTTAATATTTCCTCTTAATATAGAAGAAATATCGGATATCAACGCAGATGTGGTAGCTTCAGGCCCGGCACCTTCACCCTGAATAACATTTTCACCAACAGGCTTTCCATCAATTATAACAGCGTTTAAAACACCATCAATGCTTGCAATATAGGAACTTTTCTTTATCAAAGTTGGGTGTACACGTTGATAAATCTTATTCTTAATTATTTCTGATACGCCTAACAATTTTATTTTATACCCAAGTTTATTAGCATTAATTATATCTAACTTGTCGATAAAATTAATTCCCTCTACATGGATATTATTATTAATTAAGGAATTAAAACATAAAGAAGATAATATTTTTAGTTTTGCGGCAACATCGTCTCCATTTAAGTCTGACAAAGGATTAGATTCAGCATAACCTAATTTTTGAGCATTTGTTAAAACTTCTTTAAAGTTTCTATTTTCTTTCTCCATAGTGGAAAGAATATAATTAGAAGTACCATTGAAAATCCCATAAACTCTATTAATTTTGTTTGCTATCAAACCCTCCTTTAAAGATCTTATAATTGGAACACCCCCACATACAGCAGCTTCAAATTCTAAATTGACATTATTTTCTTCAGCAATTTTAGATAATTGATCACCATATTTTGCTATTAGAGCTTTGTTTGCTGTTACAACATGTTTTTTATTCTTTAATGCATTAAAAACCAATTTTTTTGCTGGCCCTTCAGCTCCACCAATTAATTCAACAATTATATCTACATTTTTTGATTTTGTTGCGTCTAAATAATTTTTAAGCCACCTTTTTTTATTTATTTTAATATTTCTTTTTTTAATTTTATTTTTTGCTGAAACAAATATAATATTTGGAATACAATTATTTTTTTTTGATAATATCTCTTTGTTTTTTTGTAAATATTTGTATAAATAACTTCCAATATTACCTAAGCCAATAATAGCTATGTTAAGTTTATTATTTTTCATTTACTTTCTCTTATTGTAATATCAGGATATTTTTTTTCCTTTCCCTGTTTTACTAAAAATTTAGATATTTCATCAATACTACATTTTTCAAGTATAGTACAAACATCAGTAATTTTCTTGTCACGAATATTAACAATTTTATTTGGTTTTTTTATGATTTCTTTAGATTTCTGTTTTTCTATTAACTTTTTAATTTTCTTTTTTTTAATTTTTTTTTCTTTTTTAACTTTTTTATTCTTAATTTTTTTCCTTTTTTTTAATTCATTTTTTTTTCTTCCAATTTCCTCATTAGATAAAACTTTAATTGGTTTTTTTGTATTATCTTTACTTAACATACTAATTTCTTTTTTTTCTTCAGAATTTGATTTTAAGTTTAATTCTATAAGATCAATTTCATTCTTTGATTTGTTATCTATAACTCTCACTTCTAAAGTTAAATTATCCTCAAAATATTGTTCTGCTTCAGCCTTATTAATACATACATGGTCTCCACAAATAAGAACTGTCTTTGGGTTGTTGCATCCGTATATAAAGAATACAAGTAATAAAAGTATTAATTTTTTCATTTTAAGCCTAGAGATTCCGGCAGTCTGTATATTAGATTCATATTTTGAATAGCTTGACCTGAGGCCCCTTTAATCAAATTGTCAATTGCAGAAAAAATAACTACTTTATTTTTAATTCTCGTATCACAAATTGATATTTCACAATTGTTTGTATTTAGTACATTGCCTGAACCAAGTTCTGAATTTAATTTTAATATTTTTATAAATTTATTACTTTTATAAAATTTGATAAGTTCATTTCTTAATTGATTAGATGATGTGTGTTTTGTTAAATCAACATATATAGATGTTAAAATTCCTCTAAATGTTGGAAGTATATGAGGATTAAAAGTAAACTTAATATCTTTTTTTGTGTATTTCTTTAACTCCTGATCAATTTCATAAATATGTCTATGGTGCTTTGTGTTATAAGCAAAAGTAGAGTGATATAGATTTTTATGTTTAAATTTGCTCTCTAAATTTTTCCCCGCACCAGAGTAACCAGATTTGGAGTCTATAGTTATGTTGCTAATACTGATTAATTTTTTTTTAATCAAAGGAACTAAAGGAATTTGGATTGAAGTTGGATAACAACCTGGGTTAGCAATAATTCTATATTTATAAATATCTTTTTTTACAAATTCTGAGATTGCATAAATAGAGCTTTTAATAAGCTTTACTGCTTTATGTTTTTTTTTATAATTTTCTCTATATTTACCTGGATTAGTAATTCTGAAGTCAGCTGATAAATCAATAAATCTTATTTTTTTGTACTTATAAAAGTTTTTTTTTATAATTTTTTGCGCTTCTCCATTCGGTAAAGAAAAAAAAACTAGATCAATTTTTTTCCAATCAATCTTATTAATAGAAGATATTTTCGGTAATTTTTTCTTAATTCTTTTATCAAAAAAAGAAATATCTTTACCTAAATTTTTTGTAGCACATAGATTTAAAATATTTGCATTAGGATGTTTAGACAGTAAAAATACTAAATCTAGACCCGTATATCCGGTAGCTCCTATAATAGCTATATTTATCTTTTTTTTAGACATCAATCCTTATAACACTGTCGCGTTAATTATTAAATTTAAATGATTATCGTTTAGAGAATTGGAAACTTCTTCTCGCTTTTCTGTGCCCGTATTTCTTTCTCTCTACAACACGTGAGTCTCGGGTGGTTAATTTATCTTTTTTAAGATTCCTTTTTAAAAGTTCATCGTGAGAGATTAATGCTCTTGAGATACCCAAGATTATAGCCCCAGCTTGACCTGATAAACCCCCTCCTTTAACAGAACATTTTACATCATAATTTGTTCTTACTTCTGAAATTTCAAGTGGCCTTGTTACAATAATTTGATGAATGGGTCTTTTAAAATATTCATTCATTTTTATTCCATTAACATAAATATTACCTGAACCTTTCTTAATCCAAACTTTTGCTATAGATCTTTTTCTTCTACCTGTAGCATATTTGCTGTCCTTAAAATCAAGCTTAACTTTTTTAGTAGTAACAGGAGTGGAATTTAAATTGCTCATTAATTGCTGACTAAGTTTCTTTTATTTAATTTTTTGAACTCAATAACTTTAGGTTTTTGAATTTCATGAGGATGTTTTTCTCCATTATAAATTTTTAATTTTGTTAATTGTTTTTTTGCTAAAGGTCCACCCGGTAACATTCTTTTAACAGCTAACTTTAAAATTTCTTGAGTTTTATTTTTTTCCTTTAACATCAAAGGTGTTGTTTCTTTAATACCACCCGGATAACCAGTATGTTTAAAATATTTTTTATTCTTAAATTTTTTTCCAGTAAATTTTATTTTATCAATATTGGTAACTATAACAAAATCACCATTATCAATATGAGGATTAAAAGTAGGTTTATTTTTGCCTCTGAGAACTTTTGAAATATAAGAAGCAAGTCTTCCTACAGCAGCGTTTTCAGCATTAATTATATACCAGTCTTTCTTAATTTCTTTCTTTTTAATAAAAGGCGTCATTTTAATAGAGCGATAAATACTCAGAAAATTTAATAAAGTCAATTAATTAATAGATTTATAGTAAAAATTTAATGAAAGGAGTATTAGAAAAATACTAGAAATTTGATGTAGTGATGCAATTGCAATATGTAAATCTGTAATTAAAGCTAATATTCCTAAAATTATTTGAATAAAAATAAATATTAATAAATAAAAATAAGGTTTGTATAAATTTTTTTTATTTAATTTTTTAATGTTAAAACCTATAAAAATTAATAGAAAAAATATTATATAAGCTAGATTTCTATGTATAAATTGAACTACACTTCTATCATTCAAATTTAAGAATTGTTTATAATCTTTAAAATTAACATCATTTGGGTAGTAATTGTCATTCATTAAAGGCCAAGTCTGATAGATCTTACCCGCATCCAAACCTGATACAAAAGCACCAAATATAATTTGTAGAAAAATTAAAAATAAAAAAACTTGTATAGAAATTAACTTAGAATTATTTACAAAAAAACTTTTATTTGAATTAGTTTTAAAATTTAAATAATTCCAAGTTAAACTTGCTAAAATTATAAATGCTATAAATAGATGCGCTGAAAGTCTAAAATGACTCACATCAACCCTATCAACTAATCCGCTTGCAACCATATACCATCCCATAAATCCCTGAAAGCAAACAAGTAAAAAAATAATGTACAAATTTATTAATCTTTTAAAATTCATTTTAAATGAAAAAAAGATTAAAGGTAAAATCATTGCTAAGCCAATTATTCGTCCAAGAATTCTATGTATCCACTCCCACCAAAAAATGATCTTAAATTCATTAATAGTCATGGAATAGTTCTGCAGTTTATATTCTGGTATTTCCTTGTATAAATTAAAATAATAAATCCAATCATTTTCTGTTATAGGTGGTATTATTCCAGAAAAAAGCTGCCATTGAGTTATTGAAAGACCAGAGTCTGTTAATCTTGTTAATCCTCCAACTATAATCATTATTCCTATTAATGAAATCAACAAGACCAACCAGTTGTGAAAGAGTTTATTGATTTTATGATTTAAAATAATATTCATAAACAAAGTATATAATTAAATATAAAAATGAATATAATATTAATGTCGCTATGAAAAATAAAAAAATCAATTTAATAAGAAAAAAATTAGATAAGTTAGATCTGAAAATGCTTACTTTGATAAAAAAAAGAAGCATTTTAGTCAATAAGATATTAAAGGAAAAAAAATACAAAAATCAAATAATAGACAATGAAAGAATTAGAATTATTTTAAAAAAAATTAAAAAAGAATCAAAAAAAATAAATTTAGAATCAAAAATAACTAATCCTATATGGAAAGCAATGATTAGATCATTTATTAATTACGAGTATAGAAACTTTAAAAAAAAATAAATTATTTACTGTGTGGAGGTAATTTTTTTTCAACAAAAAATTCGTGTTTCCTGGTGTTAGGGTTATATTTTTTCAATTTTAATTTATCTTTAGCTTTTTCACCTTTGGTTGGTTTTTTTGCATAATAAATAAATTTACTATCTGGATTACTCTCTGGAACCATTCTTACTTTAATATGAGTTTTTTTTGCCATATTTTTTTATTTGTTTAAGCTTCTCCAATATCTTTTTGCTTTTATTTTTAATGATTTTTCTATGATAATCAGCTTTTAAACTAAAAGAATTATAATCGTCAAGACTATTTATATTAGATTTAAGTACGTTTTTAACTCCATTAATAGTCATCCCTTTCTCTTTTAAGAGAAACTTTATCAATCTAATGATATTTATTTGTTTTTTTGAATAGTATCTTCTATTTTTTATAATTGTTGGTTTGATTTGTTTAAATTCTTTTTCCCAATATCTTAAAACATAATTTGAGGGTTTTTTTGTTTTAATGTTTACTATATTCAATAATTTAGATAATTCGGATATGTTAATCAATTTATTCACTATATATTATTAATTCTATTATTTAATTTCTTTGAAATTTTAAAGCTTAATGATTTTCTTGCTTTAATTAGATAAGAGTCATTATTTTTAGGGTTTCTACCCACTCGTTCTTTTTTCTCGATAATTTTAAAAGAAGCAAAGTTTTTAATATTTATTTCTTTATTTTTAATTAGATTCTTTAATATAAGTATTAAATTATCAGTTATTTTATTAGTATAGGCTTTTGATAAGCCTATTTTTAAATTTATTTTTTCTGAAATATCTTTTTTTGTTAATTGATCTTTTTTAATCTTTAACATCTAAATGGCTTAAATTATTCTTTATTTGATGCATTAAATTACCCTTCATTATTCTATAACATAAATCAATAGAATAATAAAAACCAATCGCATCAGTTCCTCCATGACTTTTAACAACAGGGCCATTTAAGCCTAAAAATATTGCTCCGTTATATTTTCTTGGATCTAGTTTTGATTTAAACTTTTTAAGTGAAAAATAAGAAAATATTATTGATAATTTTGAAAATATATTTTCAGATAAAGATTTTTTTAAACTATCCGTAAGAAATTTTGCAGTTCCCTCGGCAGTTTTGAGAGCAATGTTGCCTGTAAATCCATCTGTCACTATAACATTACTTTCGCCGTTCATTATTTTATCTCCTTCAATATACCCCTTAAAAATAAAATTTTCATCACCACTTAAATTTTTTAATGCTGCATATGTTTTTTTTAATATTTCAGTGCCTTTAATCTCCTCAGAGCCTATATTCAAAAGTGCTACATTTGGTTTTTGTTCTGGGAAAATTGATTTATATAAAGCTGAGCCCATTTCCGAAAAATCAATTAGATTTTTCTCATTACATTCAATATTTGCTCCTAAATCTAAAACAACGCTCATTCCTTTTTTGCTAGGCCATAATCCTGCTAATGCGGGTTTACTTACTTCTTGCATCATTTTTAAAATCATTTTAGAAATAACAAAAAGCACACCTGTGTTTCCTGCTGATAAACTTATATCTGCATCTCCATCAATTTGTGCTTTTATTGAGTTCCACATACTTGTATTTTTTGAGTTTTTAATTGCTGTTAATGGTGTTTCTTCATCTGATACTACACCATCGGTATGAATCACCTTTATTAGATTATTATTGATATTTAATTTTATGATCTCTTGATCTATTATTTTCTTATTACCGTATAAATGAATTATAAAATCTTTTTTAGATTTATTCTTTTTTAAAAAAATATTTAAACCTTCTATATTTTTTTTTGGTGCATTTTCACCTCCCATTGCATCAATAGCAATAGTAATTTTTTTTTTCATTTTAATCGTTTAGATATCTAATATTTTTTTTCCGTTATAGTAACCGGATTTTAAATCTATGTGATGTGAAAGTTTATATTCACCACTTTTCTTGTCTTCTAGAATATTAATCGAAGAAAGCCTATGATGAGATCTTCTCATTTTTTTTCTAGAGATTGATGTTTTTCTTTTTGGAACAGCCATTATGTTACCTCAAATTTTATGGCATCTTTTATCACAGTTTTAGGGTTTAATTCAAAACAAAAATGATAAAATTTTGTAAAATATTCAGCAAAAAGCTCATATTTATCAAAGTTTGAATCATTTAAATATTCAAAATACTTTAAAGCTAAATCTTTATTAATGACAAAGCCATTCTTTGATTTATTAATTTTTAATAAAATATCATAAAAAATTTTATTCATATTTTTCATTTTCTTGTTAACACTCACATCTCCAAATCCCAATTCACGTAAATCATTTTCTATGCAATGAAAAAAATTATCATAATTTTGTTGAGAAAAATTAATTTTTTTATTTTTAAATACAGTCAATATTATAGAAAAATGAAAAAAGATCAGATAAATTCTGCTTTCAAATGTATCTTTCAACTTAATTTTACTATAAAAATATAAATTTCGAGACAAATATAGTAATGTATTGTAAAGATTATAATTATGTTTCTTCGCTTTAAAAATCATATTAATAAAATATTCATAGTTTTATTCTTTATTTTACCAGGTTGTCAATTACAAGAACCCACAAAAAACCATGGAATAGTGTTTCTTAAAAATAGGTCCGATCAATTAGTCATAAATAAGTCTAATAAAAACGATGTGGTTAAAATTATAGGTCAACCACACTCCAAATCAATAAATAATGATGATATTTGGATATATGTAGAAAGAACTTTAAGTAAAGGCAAATATCACAAATTAGGTAAGCACGTCTTAAAAAAAAATAACACATTAGTATTAAAATTCGATAAATTTGGAATTTTAAAATCTAAAACTATTTATGATAAAAATAATACTAATAAAATTGCATTTAGTGAAAAAGAAACAAAAAATGAATTAACTAAAAGAAGTTTTGTTGAATCTTTTTTATCAAGTATGAAAGCAAAAATGTATGGAAATAGAAAATAAATTAGTGCGCAATGACAGCTAACAATAGAAGAGCCACTATGTTTGTAATCTTAATCATTGGATTAACTGCAGGTCCGGCTGTGTCTTTGTAAGGATCTCCAACTGTATCACCTGTAACAGCAGACTTATGAGCTTCTGAACCCTTGCCTCCAAAGTTACCATCCTCAATGTACTTTTTGGCATTATCCCAAGCCCCGCCACCTGCCGTCATTGAAACAGCCACAAATAATCCTGTAATTATAACTCCCAACAACATAGCACCCAAAGATGATAGAGCGGCTTCTAATCCCCCTATTTGTAAAATTACAAAGTATAAAATAATTGGAGATAAAACTGGAAGTAAAGATGGTATAATCATTTCTTTAATTGCAGCTCTTGTGAGTAAATCAACTAATTTTCCATAGTCTGGTTTTCTTTTACCTTTCATAATTCCAGGTATTTTTTTGAACTGTCGTCTTACTTCAATTACTACAGCACCGCCTGCTCGCCCAACAGCTTGCATTCCCATAGAACCAAATAAGTATGGTAGCATTCCTCCAATTAATAGTCCTGCTACTACAAACGGATTAGATAAATCAAAAGTTACATTTACTCCCTCTAAAGCAGAATTTTTAACGGTTGAAAAATACTTAATATCTTCTGTATAGGCAGCAAATAAAACTAGAGCACCAAGACCCGCTGATCCTATAGCATAACCTTTTGTTACAGCTTTAGTTGTGTTACCTACTGCATCAAGTGCGTCAGTTGTTTTTCTTACATTATTAGGTAGTTTAGACATTTCAGCTATTCCTCCTGCATTATCTGTGACTGGACCATATGCATCTAAAGCAACTACCATTCCAGTTAAAGCGAGCATCGCGGTTACCGCAATTGCTATTCCAAACAAGCCTGCTAAACTATTTGTATAAAGAATTCCTGTAACTATAATTAATGCAGGTATTGCCGTAGCTTCCATAGAAACAGCTAAACCTTGTATAACATTTGTTCCATGTCCAGTAGTTGAGGACTTTGCAACTGACTTGACGGGTCTGTAATTAGTCCCAGTGTAGTATTCCGTTACCCAAATCAATAAACCTGTGATTATAAATCCAACTACACCACAGATATAAAGATCTAATCCAGAAAAAATTGCTCCAGCATTATTATTATAAGTGCTCTTTAATCCAACAATACCGTCTGTTACTGGGTACATCACCAACAAAGATGTAACAGCAGTTACTATAAACCCTTTATAAAGAGCTCCCATGATGTTCTTACTTTTACCTAATTTTACAAACCAAGTGCCGATTATAGAAGTTATTATACATGCTGCCCCTATAGCTAAAGGATAAATCATTAAATTATAATCTTGAGGTGAAAATATAGAAGCCAAAACCATTGTGGCAACTATTGTGACAGCATATGTTTCAAATAAGTCTGCAGCCATTCCTGCACAATCACCAACATTATCTCCAACGTTATCTGCAATCACAGCAGGATTTCTAGGATCATCCTCAGGAATTCCCGCCTCTACTTTTCCAACTAAGTCTGCGCCTACATCAGCGCCCTTAGTAAAAATACCGCCACCTAATCTTGCAAAAATAGAAATTAATGATGCACCAAAACCAAGAGCAACTAGTGAATTAATGATTTCCCTTTTATCAACATTAAGATTAATTAAAATTATATAATAAATTGTAATTGCTAATAAAGCTAAACCTGCAACTAACAATCCGGTAATAGCGCCAGATTTAAACGCAATAGTTAATCCTGCTTGCAAGCTGTTTCTTGCAGCTTCGGCTGTTCTTACGTTTGCTTTAACAGATATTAGCATGCCAACATATCCAGCAACCCCCGATAAAAACGCACCAATAAAATAACCTAAACCAACAAGATAATTAAAAAAATAAGTTACAACAGCTAATACAATTATACCTACAATAGCGATTGTTTTGTATTGACGATTTAAATATGCCTTAGCGCCTATTTGAATTGCTTCAGCTATTTCTTGCATTCGATTATTACCTGGACTAGCTGCAAGAATTTGACCTGATAATAGATAGCTATAAGCAACTGCAAGAATTCCTGTAAAAGATATTAAGTATAGTAATTCTAAATAATCATTCATTTATATCTGGGATAAATGCCAAAAATATCAAAAAAAGGCAAGATAAACTTATTGATTATTACTGTAAAATGTTAGTTAATCACTATTTTCTAATAAGTTTTGATAGCTTATCTAATATAGCATTCAAATAGCTGATTTGTGCCTTTTCCAAAAAGAATTCGGACGCCTTAACATACTCACTAATAACAACATTTTTCGGTGTATTATGTTTGAAAATCAATTCAAATACTGCAGAAAATAAAATGATTTTTAATAATTTATCTGTTTTATCTAAATTAATATCTTTATCTAGGTGTTTAATAATAGTTTCTTCTATAAGATCTTTTCTTTCTAGGGTTCCTTCGGTAACATCTTTTATAAACTTTTTATATTGACTTTTAGAATAAATGATTTGTTCATCAGGGTTCATTAAATGACCGTATATTTTTTGAATCACCCTAATTCTTGGGCTAGAGTTTATTTTATTATTTTGCGAAATCATCTAAAACTTTTTTTAATTCTGTTTTAATATATCAATAACTGCATTTGCTGCTTCTTCTCCTTTTGCAATTCTCTCAGCAGCTTGTTTTTTTGTTAAGCAAGTTAAAATAGCATTACCTATGGGTTTCTTGCTAGATATCGAGAGACTCATTATTCCATTTGTAATAGCTTGAGAAATTAGGCTAAAATTAGTTGTTTCACCTTTAATTATGATGCCTATTGCAATAAATCCATCGTAGTTATTTATATTTTTAGCAATAGTGACAGGTATTTCGAAAGCACCTTTAACGACGATCGTAGATCGTTCTAATTCCTTATTTTTATCTATCGCTTTATTAGCAATAACTTCCATATCTGTAGTATCATTATATTCTGATCTTACAATTAAAATTCTAGAATTTTTTTTCATTTAATAATTTCTTGTTTAACAATTTTTATGCCATAGCCTTTTAAAGCAATAATTCTTTTTTTTGTTCTAGAAACTAATATCATGTTTTTAATTTTAAGTTCTTTAATTATTTGAGCTCCTATACCATAATATCTTAATATTTTGTTATTTTCGGATGAAGCTGGGCTAAGATTAGTTCCTTTAATAAGGATTAAAGCAAAATTATTAAACTTATTAAGGTGTTTTAAAGAACTTTTAAAAATATCCTTATTGAAGTTAAAGAAACTATTTAAGACATTCGTGGATATAACTCTTACTCGTGAGGCTTTATTAATACTAAATTTTCCTTTTGTTATAGCATAATGTTCTGATCCATCTAATTTGTTTTTAAATGTTTTTAAATCAAAATTTCCATATTTTTTAATCTTTATTTTTTTATTTGAAATTAATTTTATAAGCTTTTCATTTCTTAATCTGTGTGAAATTAAATCTTCTATTTTGCCGATTTTAAGTTTATGTTTTTTTGCAAAGATAAGTAAATCTTTATAACGAGCCATCGTTCCATCTTCATTCATAACTTCACATATAACCGCACTAGGGTTTAGCTTTGCTAATTTTGAAATATCTACTGACGCTTCAGTATGACCTGCTCTTTCTAATACACCGCCATCTTTTGCAACTAGTGGAAATACATGGCCAGGAGAAACAATACTATGTCTGTTTGAGTTTGGTTTTATTGCCACTTTAATTGTTTTTGCTCTATCGTGAGCAGAAATACCAGTTGTAACGCCAGTTTTAGATTCAATAGAAATAGTAAAGGCAGTTTGAGTTCTAGATTTATTAATTGATGACATTAAAGGTAAGTTTAATTTTTTAACTTTTTTTGCAGTAAGGGCCAAACAAATTAATCCCCTCCCATGCTTAGCCATAAAGTTAATATTTTTTGAATTGCACTTTGAACCAGGAATAACTAAATCTCCTTCGTTTTCTCGATCACCATCATCGACAAGAATAAACATTTTGCCTTTTTTAGCATCACGTAAAATTTCTTTTATTTGTGAAAAAGCTTTTTTTTTTCATTAACTTGATAATTTCATTATATATTTACCAAAAATATCTAATTCAACATTTACAATATCTTTTTTTTTTAAATTCTTTAAGTTAGTAAGTTTTAAAGTATGAGGTATAACATTAATTTCAAAATATTTTTTTACAACCTTTGAAAGAGTTAATGACACGCCGTTAATAGAAATAGAAGCTTTTTCAATTAAATATTTATGTAATTCCTTGTTTTTTAATTCTAATCTTATTATCCAAGTCTTATCAATTATTGATATTTTTTTTACCTTTGCGGTAGTATCAACATGACCCTGAACATAGTGTCCAGAAATTTTTTGACCATTCAATAAAGACTTTTCAATATTTATATGTTTGCCAATTTTTGCAAATTTAAAATTAGATCTTTTAATTGTTTCTTTTGATAAGTAAAATAAAAATGACTTTTTTTTAATTCTTATTAATGTCAAACAAACTCCATCACAACATACCGACTCTCCAATATCTGACTTTCTAAATCTAATATTAGAGGCAATCTCTATTACAAGGCTTCCAGAAACATATTTAGGGTTTTTTTTTATTTTCTTTATTACACCCTGATTATAAATGACCCCATTAAACATTATTTAATCTTTATTTTAAAAAGTTTATCTTTATTAAGATTAACTTTTATCTTTTTTTTTAATTCAAGTTTTCTAATAAAATTATTTGAAATATTATTTTTACCATTCTTGCCTAATTTTGTAGATGATTTAAACATATATAAATTAAAAATGAATTTATTTTTTATTAATTTTTCTAAAAAGATTAAACCGCTTTCAACTAAAATTCTATTATAACCATATTTCTTTAAAATTCTAAATAATTTGATAAAGTCATTTTTGCTGCGCAGAGATTTAAGTGTGATAAATTTAATTCCCCTTTTTTTTAAATAAGAAATTTTTTTACTTTTAGAAATAGCAGTAGCCAAAAAAACTTTTCTTTTATTAATTTTCTTAAATATACTGCGATTTTTCTTTATTTTGAGATTTAAATCTATAATAACCACATCTGGCTTGTTATTATCAAAGCCGTTCAAACGACAATTAAGCAAAGAATTATCTTTATTTACAGACTTAGAAGTTGATATGATAGCATCATATTCTGATCTCATTAAGTGAACACGGTTTCTAGATTGTAAATTTGTAATCCATTTAAAATTTTTATTTATTGTAAAATAATCTTTCGAAACAGCTATTTTCGCATCTATATATGGGATAGTATTTTTCTTAGTTAAAAAATAACTTTGGTAAAAATTCTTAAAATTATTACTGTTTTTTTTATAAATTTTAATTTTTTTTTCGTAAAGTTTTTCTTTTGATTTATTTGCTGTTCTTATGTCGATATCATTGAATGAAAAAAAAACTCGTTTTACACCTTTTCTTGCTATTATATTCGTACATGGAGGTGTAATTCCATAATGAGTACAAGGCTCCAATGTCACATACAAATCAGATTTTTTGAAGTTTTTCTTAAATTTTAGAGCATTAAATTCAGCATGAGGTCTTCCATTAATTGAAGTACAACCTGAAGAAATAACAGAGTTATTTTTAACAACCACACAACCGACTGAAGGATTTGATTTGGTTTTTCCAAGATTAACTTTTGCAATATTAAAAGCTAATTTTAGGAAATTGTTATGATTTGTTTTCATCTAAATTGCCAACAAATTGTTCAAAATCTTTTGCTTCTTTAAAGTTTTTATAAACTGAAGCAAAGCGAACGTA
>MDTB01235959.1_pt1 | contig 16727 bp, 19 predicted proteins | sample 811161 | NCBI WGS metagenome assembly MDTB01 (sample SAMN05326650, study PRJNA326480) | marine metagenome | isolation source: seawater | place: Mediterranean Sea | collected 2009
AATTCTAATCATAAAAATGAAATTAATATTTTCGCTGCAGCATCCTTAAGTGGCCCCCTGGATAAAATCAAAGAGGGTTATAAAAGATCTATAAATATTGATTATGACGGATCATTTTCTTTAATTAACAAGATTAATTTAGGAGCTAATCCAGATATAGTTATTATAGCAGGAGATCGGAGCGTTGATTTACTAGATCAAAATTTAAATAACCTCATATCAACTAAGCGATTAATCAAAAATGAATTAGTTCTAATTTATAAGGATAAATTTGGTGATTCCCTTTCTTTAAATGAGGTTTGCGCTAACAATAGAATCGCGTTTGGAGTTGCTGATCCTTTGCTCGCTCCACTAGGCAAACAATCAAATTTGATTCTAAAAAAACATGAAAATTGTAAAAAAATTTTAGAGGATCAAAATGTAATAATTTCAAGTAATGCAATGACATTAATTAGTGCACTGAGATATGGTCATTTGGATGGGGCTATAGTTTATAAATCCGATTACATGAATAGTATTTATAATTCTAATTCATTCAAAATATCAGGAGATAATTTAGATAAAACAATTTATTATTTAGTTTTAATAATGGGAAGCACGGAGGATGATAAATTGTACAATAAACAAGATTTTGTTGATTACTTATTTTCTAATGATTCAAAAAAATTATTTAATGAATTTGGGTTTGAAATGGTGAATGATGATTTTTAATGATCTTGAATTAATATTATTTTCAATTCGCGGAGCTTTGGTAGCTACACTTATTGCTTCTTTATTTGCTTTGCCAGTAGCCTATGCTCTTGAATTTAAAAGATTTTGGTGGAAGCCTTTATTAGAAATAATTTCAATTCTTCCGCTAGGAGTCCCTCCAGTTATTATTGGGTATATGTTATTGATATTATTTAGCCCTAAATATTTTTTAGGATCATTTATATATTCGGTAACTGGAAGTAGTTTAGTTTTTACTTGGATAGCAGGTTCATTGGCCTCAGCAATAGTGTCATTCCCTCTAATAGTAAGATCATTTCAGTTAGGATTTTCTAGCATAGATAATAATCTAATTAATACAGCCAGAAGTTTAGGTTTATCATTTCCTCAAATATTCACCAAAGTGATTTATCCTCTTTCCAAGAAAGGAATGTTTGCTGGATTATTAATATGTTTTGCAAGAAGCATATCTGAATTTGGAGCTACTATAGTTGTATCCGGAAATATGCCTGGAAGAACTCAAAATATTTCTACAGCAATTTACACTTCAATTTCATCTGCAGATAACAGTTCAGTTATAAGGTTGTCTTTTTATTCTATTTTGATGGCTATATTATCAATAACAGTTCATAATATATTAGTGAATAGAAAATCAAGATGAATTTAAATTGGATAGAAAAACTAAAAAGTTTTAACCAACAATTCTTAGTTTGTGTAGGCATTGATCCGATTCATGAAAAAATTCAAGAATTAAATTTCGTAAGTATATTCGATTGGTGTAAATTTTTAATTCAGAATACATCCGAAAAAACCAATGTGTATAAGTTTCAAATGGCTTATTTTGAACAATCTGGAATTGAAGGACTCAAAGATTTAAAGAAAACAATTGAATTTATAAGATCAAATTTTCCAGAAAAAATCATTATTGGAGATGGAAAAAGATCTGACATTGGATCAACTGCAAATGCTTATGCAGAAGCAATGTATTCATACTGGGATTTTGATGTTGTTACTGTTAATCCATATTTGGGATCTGACTCAATAATCCCTTTTTCTGAAAAAAATGGTGCGATAGTTATATGTAAAACTTCAAACCCAGGTTCAAATGAAGTGCAAAATTTAATTGTTGATGATGGAGAAGAGGTTTATAAGAAAGTTTTAGAAATGGTTGAAAAAAATAATTTAAGAAATAATTTAGGTGTGGTGGTAGGTGCTACTTTTCCGAGTGAATTAAAAGAAATTAGAGATAAGAATAATGATATACCAATATTGATTCCTGGATTAGGATTTCAGGGAGGTAATTTTAAAGAAGCCATTAATTCTGCTAAAGGAAAGGGTATAAATATTTTAAACTCTTCAAGAGGAATTAGTTTTCCTAAAAAAAATATATCTTCACCAGAAGAATATAAGAATTTTATTGTGGAATCATTAGATGATTTTTTAAGCTCTGTGAGTGAATATGTTTGACTTAGTATTTATTCTTAATAAACTTAAATTAGGAGCAAACTAATGGAAGAATTAAGTATAGATAGTATAAGAGTTAGCCTCTCTAATTATCAGAGAGTTGTTATTTTAAAATTGAAGTCTAAAGAAATGTTTATTCCAATTTGGGTTGGGCCAAGTGAAGCAGATGCCATAGCAATAAAACTTCAAAAGGTTTCTCTCCCCAGGCCTTTAACTCATGACTTGGTAATTTCTTTACTTGAATCTCTATCAATATCTATTGAATATGTCTTAATTGAGTCAATGAAAGATGAAACATTTTTTGCAAAAATCGCAATTAAAAACAATGATAAGATTGTAATGATTGATTCTAGAGCATCTGACGCAATTGCCCTTGCAGTTAGAGTCACTTGTCCTATATATGCTAACGACGATGTTGTTGAAAAAGTTTCTGTTACTTTAGATCATAAAAATGAAACTGTTAATAAAAAAAATAAAGCAACTAATGAATCTAATCTGAGTGATGAAGATAATAAAACTGATATGAGTCAGTTTGCTGATTTTATCGATACACTTGATTTAGAAAGCTTGGGCGATAATTAGAGATCTTAGCAAAAAAAATATAAATAAATTTCTCTTGTCTAGGAAAATTCAATATGTTAGATTTATGTTGGTTCATTTCTTAAGTGGCAACATAAAAGAATTGGATTAATTATGAAAAAGAACTTCATAATTTTTGGAAAAATGACTGGACTTGGTTGGTTTGTGGTACTAATTACCATAGGTCTGGTTTTGGTGGGAAAATGGATAGGGGGTTTTATTGGTTCACCCATTGTTTTCGCATCAATTGGAGGATTAATTGGAATAGTGATTTCTTATTTAGGTATAAGGTCAAGTATTAGGGAAATACTAAATGATGGAAGAGATAAATGAATAAATCAATAATATTACCTTTCTTTCTTATTTTATTTATTACTTCTATTTTAGGAGGCGCAATTGGAGGCGCATTTCCATTTGGAGGATTTTTTCAAAGCCCTATAGCTCACATTCAGCTTCCAGGAGAAATAATTCCTGGGCTTGGGTTCACTAACACTTCTTTGACCCTGTGGATTAGTATGGCTATGCTTCTTGCTTTCGTTTTTGCTGCAACAAGAAATATGAAGAGGGTTCCAAATAGTAGATTGCAAAACATTGCAGAGGTAATCGTTGAGTTTTTTGTGAATCTTGCTCAGACAATTTCAGGTGGTGAAAAAGGTAGAAGATTTGTTCCTCTTGTTTTATCAATTTTTTTATGTGTAGTTGTGTCAAATTGGGTTGGGGTTTTGCCAGGAGTTGGCACTATTGGGATAGTTGAATCTGCTGAAGTTGTATATTCTCATAAAGAACACAAAACAGATTCTTGCCACAGTTCAGATCATGGGTCAGATCATGGGTCAGATCATTCAAAAGAATATACTTGTAAAGAAGCACTTAAAGAGCATCTGGTTGTATTTAACAAGATTCCTGGTTTAGGTATAAGTTACCTTCCACCTGGTCGTGGTGAAGATAAAATTAAAAATGGTGGAGGAGTAGTATTAGTAGAGGATGTAATAAATAATAATAGCAAGGTTGAAAGTGGTAAATTAGAAGGTAAGTCCGCAGGGAGACTTTTACCAATTTTGAGAGGAGCAAATACCGATTTAAATACTACGTTGGCTATTGCGATAGTTGCTATGGTTGCAGTTCAATTTTGGGGAATCAGTGCTTTAGGCGTAAAAAAATATGGTGGTAAATTTTTCAATTTTTCTTCTCCTATAATGTTATTTGTAGGTCTGCTTGAGCTTATTGCTGAACTTGCAAGAGTTGTTAGTTTTACTTTTAGATTATTTGGTAACATGTTCGCAGGTGAAGTTTTGCTTGTAGCAATGATGTTCTTGTTGCCATTTATTGGTATTATTCCATTTATGGGGCTTGAGTTATTCGTAGGAGTTATTCAAGCATTTATTTTTTCTATATTAACTTTGATTTTTGGAATTACAGCAATTTCAGATCATAGTGAACATTAAATTATGAATAAAAAATTATAAACAAACAAAATAAATTAAAGGAGATAAAATGGGTGATTTTATTTTTGGTGACTTAAGAACATTGTCTGCTGCAATAGCTATTGGTCTTGGAGCTTTGGGTCCAGGGTTAGGTATTGGAATGCTTGCAGGTAAAGCTATGGAAGCTTTGGGAAGAAATCCAGAAGCTGAAGGGCCGATACAGCAAAATATGATTCTTGCAATTGCCTTTACTGAAGCAATAGCAATTTATGCTTTAGTTATAGCAATCATTATTCTATTCGTTGGTGGAACTACAGCTCCAGCTTCAGTTTACGGATAAAAGAAAGGTTAAAATAGGAGTATTATGGGTATAAATTTACCAGGTTTAATAACTCAATTAATTAGCTTTGCTATCTTAGTATTTCTTCTAACAAGGTTTCTCTATAAACCTGTAGTGAAACTTTTAGACGAAAGAGCTGAAAAGATAAAAAAAGGATTAAGTGATGCTGAAACTGCTTCGAAGGGGGCAGAAGAAGCTGCCAGTAAAATTGAAAAAGAGCTTTCTCAAGCAAGATTAGAAGGAAAGAAGTTGGTTGAGACTGCTAGAGAGGCTTCAAACCAACTAAGAGAGGATGAAAAGGAGAAAATATCTGTTGAAATTTCCCAGATGATGGAGAAGGCAAAAAAGGAAATTAATAGCGAAAGAGATAGCGCAATTCTTGAATTAAAGAATAGGTTTGGCGAATTGGTTGTAGATGCAGCAGGTAAAGTAATTGAAAAAGAGATTGATGAAAAATCTCATTCTGAATTAATAACCAAAGCTTTGGAAGAAAAGGCGCTTTAATTTGAGTGATACTTTATGAAAAATTCTTCGACAACAAATAGATATTCTGATGCAATTTTTGATATTGCTAAAGAGGATAACGAATTAGATTCTTGGAAATTATTTTTAGAGGACTTATCTGAAGTTTTTAGTGACTCTAAAATAGTAGAATTTTTTCAAGATCCGAAGATTAGCAATAAAAATAAACTTGAATTGATTAGTAATTCAGAAATTAAGACTAATGTAAGACAGTTAAATTTTTTAAGAGTAGTTATTGAAAAAGGAAATGCATTTCTTATAGATTCAATACTTAATAGATTTAATAAACTTACTGATAACTTAAACGGAATAAAAAGAGCAGATGTTATTACCGCTTTTCAACTTGAACAAGAAGAATTAGGTAAAATTAATAAAAAATTAAGTGATTTAGTCGGATCTAAAGTGGTTAGTGTAAATTTGGTAGACAGAGAAATCTTAGGAGGCTTCATTGCTAAATTTGACGATCAAATGCTGGATATGAGTACTAAAGGAAAATTAGATAGATTAAAAGAATCAATTATTGATTAATTAGAATTAGGAGAAAAAATGGCTTCGCAAGATATATCTTCAGTGATAAAAAAACAAATTCAAGATTATGGTGATAAATCATCATTAGTTGATGTTGGGACAGTGGTTGAAGCAGGTGATGGAATTGCTCAGATTCATGGATTATCCAATGTAAAATATAGCGAATTGCTTGAATTTCCTAGTGGTACTCTAGGAATGGCACTTAACCTTGAGGAAGACAGTGTAGGAACTGTCGTATTGGGTGATTTTTTAGATATAAAAGAGGGCGATGAAGTAAAAGCAACTGGCAGAATTGTTGAAGTGCCTGTTGGTGAAGAGTTGATAGGAAGAGTAGTCGATCCTCTTGGCAGACCTATAGATGGGAAAGGGTCCATTAAAACTAATTCAACTGCACCAGTTGAAAAGCCAGCTCCCAATGTTGTTAGTAGAAAGTCTGTAGATCAACCAGTTCAGTTTGGAGTTAAAGTTGTGGATGCATTAGTTCCAGTTGGAAGAGGCCAGAGAGAGTTAATTATTGGAGATAGAAGTACAGGTAAAACTGCTGTAGCTATAGATTGCATAATTAATCAAAAAGGTGGAGATCTGATATGTATATACGTGGGGATAGGTCAAAAATCTTCTAAAGTTGCAAGCGTAGTTGATACATTAAATAAATATGATGCAATGGACCACACAATTGTTGTTGCTGCAAATGCGTCCGACTCTGCTCCACTTCAATACCTAGCTCCCTATTCAGGATGCGCAATGGCTGAATATTTTATGGATCAAGGAAAAGATGTTTTGATTGTATACGATGATTTAAGTAAACATGCATGGGCTTATAGACAAATGTCTCTTCTGCTAAGAAGACCAGCAGGAAGAGAGGCATATCCAGGAGATGTATTTTATCTTCATTCTAGATTGCTGGAAAGAGCAGCGAGAGTAGAGGAAGAGTATGGAGGAGGATCAATAACTGCTTTACCTGTGATTGAAACTCTTGCTGGTGATGTTTCTGCATATGTGCCTACAAATGTAATCTCAATAACTGATGGCCAGATATATTTGGAATCAGATTTATTTAATTCTGGTGTGCGACCTGCTTTAAATACTGGACTTTCTGTGAGTAGAGTAGGAGGTTCGGCTCAAGCAAAAGCCATGAAGAAAGTTTCTGGTAGTTTAAAAATTGAACTTGCACAATACAGAGAATTGGCAGCTTTTGCTCAATTTGGTTCTGATGATTTAGATGATGTTACTAAAAAGCAATTAAGTAGAGGAGCAATAATAGTTGAGTTATTAAAACAACCTCAATATGAACCAGTTCCTTTAGAAAATCAAGTTACATTGCTGTATTTAGCATCAGAAGGATTGCTGGATGATATTGATGTTTCAGATGTAGGAGAATATGAAAAAGCTTGGAATGAATATGCGAACTCTAATGTTTCTGATGCCTTAGAGAACATTAAAAAGTCTGGAGATTTGAGTGAGGAAGATATGACTAAAATAAAGAAAGCTGCTGAAGATTTTAATAAAATTTTTAATACATAGATATGCCAAATTTAAGAGAATTAAGAAGTAGAATAAAAAGTGTAGAGAGCACTTCTCGTGTTACCAATGCACTTCAAATGATCGCTGCAGCTAAAATGAAAAAAGCTCAAGATAAGGTTATTGATGGTAGGGCATATGGGCAAAAGTTGAATTCTATTCTTTCAAATTTCTATTTAAGTAATCCAGAAATTTTTAATTCTGAAGAAACCAAAGGAAGTAAAAATTTAGTTGTTCTGGTAACTCCTGACAGAGGTCTATGCGGTGCTTTAGTATCGAATGTTTTAAAATCAGCTTCTAATTATTTTGAGAATAGTAATTCTAATAATGAGATTGTGGTGATTGGAAAGAAAGGCAATAGTTTTATTTCTAGAACAAATGATAATCAATCTACTTTTTATCAGGTATCTGATATGCCTACTTTTGATGAAGTATCTGAAGTTACTAAATTTATTATTGAAAGACATTCCACAAGAGAATTTAGTGAGATAAATATAATATACACCGAGTTTATAAGTACTGCTGTTCAGAAAGCTAGAATTAAAAAACTTATGCCTATTCAAATTGATGAAAATTCAGATGAAAGAGTTTCTTCTGAATTTCTATATGAGCCAAGCCTCGAAGAGGTATCAAATGCTTTAATTCCTAGGTATATAGAAGTAAATATATTTAATGCTGTATTAGATTCTATAGCTAGTGAGCATTCCGCTAGATTAGTTGCTATGCAAAATGCCACAGACAATGCTAATGAGTTAAAGCAAGATCTAACATTAGATTTAAATAAAGCAAGGCAGCAAACAGTTACATCAGAAATATTAGATATTATTGGAGGAGCTTTAGCTCTAGAATAATGAAACTAACTAACAAGAGTGAAAGGAAATAAAATGGCTGATAATGTTGAAGGAAAAGTAGTACAGGTTATTGGAACTGTAGTAGATGTTGAATTCCCAAATGATAAACTTCCTGCGATTTATAATGCACTAGAAATGGAAGTAGATGGTGAAAAATTAGTACTGGAAGTAGAGCAGCATGTAGGAAATAATTGGGCGAGATGTTTAGCACTTGGAGCTACAGAAGGAGTTTCTAGAGGATTGTCAGTTAAAGATACCGGAGCTGCTGTTTCTGTGCCAGTCGGAAAAGCTTCATTAGGAAGAATTTTTAATGTTCTAGGTGATGCATTAGATGATTTAGGAGAAGTAAAAGCTGAAGAAAAATGGCCTATTCATAGACCTGCCCCAACTTTTGAACAGCAAAGTGGAAGTACTGAAGTTCTAGAGACAGGTATAAAAGTATTTGATTTAATAACTCCTTTTTCTAAAGGTGGAAAAGTAGGTGCGTATGGTGGCGCGGGTGTAGGAAAAACTGTAATTATTACAGAACTAATTAGAAATATTGCCCAAGAGCATAGTGGGGTTTCAGTTTTTGCAGGAGTAGGAGAAAGGTCTAGAGAAGGTAATGATTTGTGGCATGAAATGAAAGATTATGGAGTTCTAGATAATACTGCGTTAGTTTTTGGACAAATGAATGAACCGCCTGGAACAAGAGCTCGTATAGCATTAACAGGATTAACAATGGCAGAATATTTTAGAGAAGTTGGAAAGCAAGATGTATTGTTGTTTGTAGATAATGTTTATAGATATACCTTAGCTGGAATGGAAGTTTCTGCCTTACTAGGTAGAATGCCATCAGCAGTAGGATATCAACCAACTCTTGCAACTGAAATGGGTGATTTGCAGGAAAGAATTACATCCACAGTTGATGGATCTATTACATCATTTCAAGCAGTGTATGTGCCAGCGGATGATTATACCGACCCAGGTATTGTTACTACTTTTGGACATTTAGACGCCTCTATCTCATTAGAGAGATCATTGGCAGCTCAAGCACTTTTTCCTGCAGTAGATCCTCTAGCCTCAAATTCAAGAATTATGGAGCCAGGAATAGTGGGAGAAGATCACTATAACACCGCAAGAGAAGTACAAGAAGTTCTGCAGAGATTTAAAGACCTTCAAGATGTAATAGCAATTCTTGGTATTGAAGAATTATCAGAAGAAGATCGTGAGATAGTTTTTCGAGCGAGAAAAATTCAAAGATTTTTAACACAACCTTTTCACGTAGGAGAAGTATTTACTGGCATTCCTGGAAAATATGTCAAAGTCGAAGATACTGTTAAAGGCTTTAGGGAGATATTGAGTGGTCAGCATGACGACCTACCTGAGCAGGCATTTTATATGGTTGGGACAATAGAAGAGGCTGTAGAAAAAGCGAAAACCTTGAAAAGTTAATTATGAGTTTAAAGCTTGAAATAGTAACATCTGAAAAAAATATTTTTTCTGGAGATGTAGAGTATGTTGGAGTTAAAAGTGCCGATGGAGAATTAGGAATATTATCAAAGCATGTTCCTCTAATAACCGAGCTTGTGGAAGGCAAAGTTACTTGGAGAGTAAATAATAAGAATGACGAAGTTAATATATCTGGCGGATTTTTAGAAGTTGTTAATAATAAAGTAACTATATTGGTCGATAGAATAAATTAGCCTGCAATTCTATTAAGCCTTCTCTGCCTTAAATAGTAAGTCATAGACTCAATTTCTAGCCCTGGATCTAAGTTTTTTACTATTACATAATCAGGTATTTTTGGGGTAAAGCTAGAAAAATTTACAAGGTAATATAAATCATTCGCAATTAATGTATCCGCTACAAGTTGAGTAATATTATTAGGTGTAGCAATTATTCCAATTTTTATATTTCTTGTTTTTATTGTTCTCTGAAGATCTTTAATATTTTGAATTTTTAAATTAGAAATTTTTTTGCCTATCATTCTTGTATTTGGATCGAACGCTGCAACTATTCTGTATGTTTGAGATTTTTTTTGCTTCATAAATTCCATTGCTGACCTACCTAGTGTGCTACCTCCAATTAATACTGCATTCCAGCTAGCGTCTAAACCTAATAATTTTTGCAAACTTTGTTTGAGTGTCTTTACGCTATAGCCTTTCCCATTAATACCATTTATGCCTAAATATGTTAAATCTTTTCTAATTTGAGACGACTCAATAGGCACATATTGTGAAATTTTATTAGAACTTGTAATTTTTATTTCTTCTTGTTGGAGTTGAGATAAAATTCGCAAATATATTGGTAATCTATCTAAAATAACCCTAGGTATATCTGAGTTTAAATATGATTGTTTTGCTATGTTTTTGGTCATTAAAACCATATTAAACTATAAAACTTCAAAATAAAAATTTATGTTGACATGATCTGTATCAAGTTATAATATACTCAATGTTATAAGAAACAGAATATAAGATATATAAATTGGAAAGCGGAGTATACATAATAAGCGTTGCAGCTAGGTTACTGGAAGTCCATCCTCAAACATTAAGAAAATATGAGAAATTCGGACTTGTAAGCCCTTCGCGATCTGTAGGAATGCTTAGATTATATTCTGAGGAAGATTTAATAAGGCTCAAAATTATTAAGACTTTAGTTGATGATTTTGGGGTTAATTTAGCTGGCATAGCCATAATTATGGAATTCGTTGAAGGTTTAGATGAGATTTCAATGATTATAAATAGTATTAATGAAACAAATATGAGATCTAGAAAAAATATGCTAGATGAAAAATTAAAATCTTTACTTTCAAAAGTTATTAGTTAAATGGGTGACAAAAAGAAAGAAAAAAAAATATCTAAATCAGAATCTGAAATTAATAGTTTAAAAAAAGAAAGAGATGATTTTAAGAATATTGCAGCTAGAGCACAAGCTGATTTAGTAAATTATAGAAATAGAATGAAGATGGAATTAAGCGAAATAGAAACCAGAGGAAAGAAAACTGTTTCTCTTAAAGTCCTTTCAGTTATTGATGAATTTGATTTAGCGTTAGAAGGTATAGTGCCAATTATAGACGAAGCTGCCAACAGTGAATCTGCGAATATAGTCATAGATGGATTAGATATTATAAGAGAAAAATTTAGGACAACATTTGAATCTGAAAATATAAGTGAAATAACAGAAATAAAAATTTTCGATCCTGTTTATCACGAGGCCTTAATAACTACTGAAACTGATAAATATGAACCTGGCGCAATAATTAAAATTTTGAGAAAAGGTTACATGATGAATGATGAGGTTATAAGGCCGGCTCAAGTAGAAATAGCTAAAGAAAAAAATGAAGAAAAGGAGAATGAATAATGGCAAAAATAATTGGAATTGATCTTGGAACAACTAACTCTGCTGTTGCAGTGATGGAAGCTGGAGAGCCTGTAATTTTAGAAAATAAAGAAGGAAAGAGAACTACTCCTTCAGTAGTTGGAGTTAATTCTAAAACAGATGAAAGATTTGTTGGAGAGCTTGCAAGAAGGCAAAGTGTTACTAACGCAGAAAATACTATATATTCAGCAAAAAGATTTATCGGAAGAAGATTTGATGATTCTTCAGTTCAAGAAGATGCATCTAGGATTTCTTATAAGCTTGAAAAGGCTAAAAATGGAGATGTTGAAATACTACTTTCCGGTAAGAAGCACTCTACGCCAGAGATTTCTGCAATGGTCCTTCAGAAGTTAAAAGAGGATGCAGAGCATAAGCTAGGTGATAAAGTTACGCAGGCAGTTATTACTGTTCCTGCATATTTCAGTGACAGCCAAAGAGAAGCTACAAAGGTTGCAGGTAAGATAGCTGGCTTAGAGGTTATGAGAATAATTAATGAACCTACTGCAGCTTCATTAGCCTATGGCTTAGACTCAAAGGGTGACAAAACTATTGCCGTTTATGATTTAGGAGGAGGAACATTTGATATAACTATTTTACAATTAGGCGAAGGTGTATTTGAAGTAAAATCAACTAATGGTGATACCCACCTTGGTGGAGATGATTTTGATAACCTTCTATTAGATTATGTTTCTGATGAGTTTAAGAAAAATGAAGGAATAGATTTAAAAAAAGATCCAGCTGCATTACAAAGGCTGAGAGTTGAGGTAGAAAGAGCAAAAATCGAATTATCTACTGTAACCCAAACTGAAATTAATTTACCTTTCATAACAGCTGATGCCAATGGACCTAAGCATCTTGTTTCTAATATAACCAGAGCTAAGCTAGAAGAAATTACTGCAAGCCTTATTGAAAGAACAGTCCAGCCTTGTAAGCAGGCTATTAAGGATTCGGAGCTCGATACAAAATCAATCTCGGATATTATTTTAGTTGGCGGAATGACTAGAATGCCAGCAGTAATTAACAAAGTTAAGGAGATATTTGGAAAAGATGCTTCTGCAGGAATTAATCCTGATGAGGTAGTTGCTATGGGAGCAGCTATTCAGGCGGGAGTATTAGAAGGTGATGTAAAGGATGTATTATTATTAGATGTAACTCCTCTTTCAGTGGGAATTGAAACACTTGGTGGCGTTAGAACTACTCTAATTGATAGAAATACGACCATTCCGACATCAAAAAGCGAAACATTTACTACTGCAGCTGATAATCAAACTAGTGTTGAAATTCATGTATTGCAAGGTGAAAGAGAGATGGCCACAGATAATGTCTCAATAGGAAGATTCAATCTTGATGGAATAGCTCCAGCTCAAAGAGGAGTTCCGCAGGTTGAAGTAACATTTGATATAGATGCTGATGGACTTCTGAAAGTTTCAGCAAAAGATAAGGGAACTGGAAAAGAGCAGCATATAACTATAACTGGTAGATCTGGATTAGATGAAAGTGAAATAGATAAGCTAGTTGATGAAGCGTCTCAATTTGCTGAAGAAGATAAGGCAAAAAAGGAGAAGGTAGAGGCAAGAAATAATGGAGAAAGCACTATTTATGCTGCAGAAAAATTACTAAATGAAAATGGAGATAAAATTCCAGAGGATAAGAAATCAGAGATAAATGAATTGAAGGAAAAGTTAAGTTCTTTATTATCAAGTGAAGAGGAAAGTGCTGAAGAGATTTCAAATGCAACTAATGAACTGCAATCAAAAATGCAGGAAGTTGGGCAGGATATTTATTCTGATGCACAAACTCAAGAATCTGGTGATAATGATGATGCAAAAGGTGATGATTCAGATACAATTGAAGGGGAGTACAAGGAGGTTTAATTGAAATATTATAGAAAACAAAATTCAATATCAAATGATGAATGGTATTCATCATTAATTGTTCTTAATGAAAAATCATATTATGAACTAGGATTAGGTGATTTTTCCGAACTGTATTTGATTGCCAAGGAATCAGGCCTTTCTCCAGACAAATATGTTGAAAAATTAATATCCAGTAAGAATTTACCTAGATTTGAAAGTGAAGTAGAAGAATCGCTAATATTGTCTCCAATATTTCCTCAAGAAGTATGGGCCGCAGGCGTAACATATAGTGATAGCATGAGAGAACGTCAAGCAGAAAGTGATACCCCTGATGTTTATGCGAAAGTATATTCAGCAGATAGGCCAGAAATATTTTTTAAGGGTACCGGGGAAAGAATGCAAGGCCCAAATGAAGAACTAGGGATAAGAGAAGATTCTGGCTGGGATGTTCCCGAATCAGAATTGGCAGTAGTAATTATTAATGGAGAAATTGCAGGCTATACTATAGGAAACGATATGAGTAGTAGGTCAATAGAAGGAGAGAATCCTCTATATCTCCCACAGGCGAAAGTTTATAATAAATCTTTTTCATTAGGACCTTGTATTACTTCTAAAGACGAAATAGAAGACCCTCAAAATCTTAAAGTAGAATTGTCTATTACTAGAAAAGAAAATATTGTTTTTCAAGGTGAATCATCTACTTCTGAGATGAAGAGAAATGTTTATGAGCTGGTTGAGTGGCTTCAAAAAAGCAATGATTTGCCTCAAGCTGCAGTTTTGATGACGGGAACAGGTATTATTCCTCCTCAGGATTTCACTTTGAATGAAGGAGATATAGTTTCTATAAGTATTGAAAAAATAGGCATATTAACAAATAAGATTGTTTTAGTTTAGTTTTTTTTCCATTTAGAGCCATCAGGATTATCTTCTAATTCAATATTATTAGATAGCAAAATATCTCTGACTTGATCTGATATGTCCCATAATTTTTTTGATCTTGCTTTATCCCTAATATCAACAAGTATGTCGATATCTATATTAATTTCTTTATTTTCTATTTCATTAGGTTTATCTGAAAATTTTTCATTTTCTATTATTGGAGTATAATTTGAGTTTATTTTATTAATTCCTAAAGTTTCACCGCTATTTATTTCTATTATACCCTTTGGTGATTTAAGAATAACTTTCCCCTTCCCATCAACTTTCATTGAAGAGTTATTTAGATTGAAAGTTACAGAAGTGTGTTCTTCAATGCCAAGGACTAATATATCTCTATTTTTGATTAAGTTGTTAAATCTTTTCTTTCCAATAAAGCAATGAGAAGTATCATGATCACCTCCCTCTTGATTATTAAAATGAGGAACAACTAAAGTTTCTTTATACAGAAAGCTAAGAAGATTTAGTCCGGGTATTAATTTAGGGCTTTCTCCAACTTTATAAATTTCATATACAGGTATTACATGTGATCCAAAAGTTAGTGCTGCTGCACTTGAAAAGGCTAATATCCCTCCATTACTGATTTTAGATTCTAGCAAAGAATCTATACCATTTTTTTTCCATATTTTTAATGCATATGTGGGGCTTCCTGGCCCAGAAAAAATAAAGTCTGAATTATTTATATTATTAGCAATATTTTCATTATATGAATTATTATCAGGAAAATTCATTGAATCTATTTTTAAGTTTACTTTGTCTGCAAAATACTTAATTATTTTATTAGATAATATAGAGTGATTTTCCTGAAATCCAAATGGAGTATCCAATAAAAAATTAAATTTAAGCTTTGAATTAAAATCATTAATTATTCCTCTATATAATTTTGCCATATGAGGTGATGTTTCTCCGGACCCAAAAAGAGTTATTATGCTAGGTTTCTTAACTAATTTACTTTTTTTCAAAAATTTCCCCATTTATTCTTTTTTCAATTATTTTATGAACTAATTTTGGCTTTTGGGCATGTATATCATGATCGCCATTTACTCTTTCTATATCAATCCTAACATTACTATCTTTAATGAATGTTAAATCTGTGTTGTATTTTACCAAGATCAATAATAAAGGAACTTTGATGTTTTTTAGATTTGAAATTGAATCATTTTCCCATAGACTTTCAAGTATTTTTAGATGGTTTATTAGACTTAGCCTTTTAGTAATTTTATTATCTTTATTTACAGAAAAAATACTGAATTGACCCATTATGGCATCTTCAGACCAGTCAGGCCAATTTTTTCTTAATCTTGTTAACATAACATCTTTATCCATTCCATCTAGATCAGGTGGCCTTAATTTTTCTAATGCTACTTTTTTTGATTCAAAATTCTCTTTTAAATTTATTGCTCCGCCATCTATACCTATGCACCCTACTATTCTTTCATTAACTTTTTGGCAAATTGATACTCCAAGATCTCCTCCCATGGACTGACCAATCATGATGATATTTTTTAGATTTTTCTTTTTAATAAAATTGAGTACGTCATTTGCAAGAGTCTCTAAAGAATAGTTACCTTCTGGTTTATCGGTTAGCCCATGACCTCTTAAGTCTAAACAATAAATATCAGATTTACCTGATTCGAATTCTTTAACCAAAGGAACCCACAAATACGATGATGAAGATAATCCGTGCAAAAATAGGAGAGTATAATCAGGATTTCTGATTGTTCTTTCTAAATAATGTAGCCTTAAATTATCTGGAAGGTCTATGTATTTTGAATTCAATCTATTATTTAGGTTCAGGGACCTGTATTACTCTTAATAAATTAGTGTTTCCTGGTATTCCTATTGGCATTCCAGCCACAACAACAACATAATCTTTATTTTTTGCTATTCCTGTCTGGATTGATACATCAGAACCTAATTTAAACATTGCTTGAACTCTTTTAAATTGAGGGGCAGATATAGGAATTATTCCCCATCTTAAAAGTAATTTTTCTACATTTTTTTCATGAATTAATCCTATGATTGGAGCTTTTGGCCTAAAAGACGAGACTCTGCCAGCAGTACTGCCAGACTCAGTGAAAGCTAGTATAGCCTTGGATTCTACTAAATTTGATGTTTTGCATGCATTGTATGCAATTGCATCATCAATCGATGAAAATCCTTTTCCTGAAAATCTTTTTTCAAGGTATTCCTCGAAATTAAAATAATTTTCTGCTTCAATTGAAATTTTTGCCATATTCTTAACTGTTTCAACAGGATATTTTCCTATAGAAGTTTCAGCGGAAAGCATGATTGCATCAGTTCCATCCATAACTGCATTATGGATATCTGTTGCTTCTGCTCTTGTAGGAGATGGTGATTCAATCATTGATTCAAGCATTTGAGTTGCAGTAATAACTGGCTTACCTTGATGATTAGCTTCTTCAATAATAATTTTTTGGATTCTAGGGACTTTTTCCAATGGCAATTGAACGCCTAGGTCACCTCTTGCTACCATTACGCCATCAGACTCATATATAATTTCTTTCAGGTGAGGAACAGAACTTGGAAGCTCTATCTTTGATATAAGTTGAGGGTTAAAATCACTATTTTTATAATATTCTTTTACCTTTTTTACATCATTTTCATTTCTAAT
>MDTB01052964.1_pt1 | contig 16726 bp, 14 predicted proteins | sample 811161 | NCBI WGS metagenome assembly MDTB01 (sample SAMN05326650, study PRJNA326480) | marine metagenome | isolation source: seawater | place: Mediterranean Sea | collected 2009
AAGGGCTTGCTAAAGCTGATCTTAAAGGATTGCCACCTTTTGCCGTTACCGAACAGGTTGAATTCGATGCCAACTCATCACAAATTAGTTTTCCAATAAACACTGAGGACAAGGCCCGTGCCGGGCTAACAAAGAATTTATTTTGTTTTGTAAAAGTCCCTTTTTCCGGAAATTTAATCACCCACTCGGTTGGTCAAGGTGGTCAAATCCGTTTGGATAATCCACCTCCCAAACCAAAAGTTGCCAGCACCAAACCCAAGCCCTCTGCCCCCAAACCCGTTGTAAAAAAAGTCAAACCTCTTAGCAGGCTCGAGCAACTAAGGCTTGCTGCTCAAGGCGGCACCAATTAAATCTCAAATGAAAATTGCTTTTCTTTTTCTCTTCTCCCTTTCTATAATTTGGGCAAATGAGGAACCAGCCATAGCCCAAGTCCCCACACCCCAAACTCCTGCTCTGGCAACTCCAAAACTTCCTATTGTAACCAAGCCCGTATTGATAGCTCCTGACTTTCATAGTGAAGTGCGTGCTGTCCTGGAAAGTACCTGTGTAAGTTGCCACGGGGCGGAATCTCAAAAAGGAGGACTACGACTTGATACATTGGCTTACGCAAAAGCAGGAGGCGATTCTGGACCAGCACTCGTACCTGGTAACAAGATTGAAAGTATCCTTTTGGAAAGAATTCATCTACCTGCTGACGACGAAGAGATCATGCCCCCAAAGAACGGTCCATTATCTGCCCGGCAGAAAGATATCCTCGATCGCTGGATTCAAACTGGGGCACATTGGCCCAACGGAGTACAACTTAAGGAAATTTCCGAGCGGGAACTTGTTTTGCGACGAAAATCAAAAAACAAGCAATTTGTCTCTCTTTCCGCTTTTCCACCTGAAATAACTCTTAAAACTCAGGAAGATTTTAACTCAATCGTTTTGGTTGCCACCTATTCCGATGATGTTTCCCGTGATGTTACTTATGAATCTGCCATGTGGTTGGAAAATTCTTCCGTTGCAGATTTTAAGGATCGTATTTTGTACCCCATAAAAGATGGTGAAACCAATTTAATTGCAGAATTTCAGGGAAAAAGAGTCGAGGTTCCCGTAAAAGTCACTGAACCTACCACCCCACGCCCCGTTAGTTTTAAACTCGATGTCATGCCTGTATTCATGAAAGCCGGATGCAACACAGGTTCATGCCATGGATCTGCCCGTGGACAAGATCGGTTTATGCTTTCACTATTTGGTTATGACCCTGAAGGTGACCATCACCGCATCACCCGAGAACAAGGTACCAGGCGTATTAACTTAGCCATACCCGAAGAAAGTATGCTGGTGGAAAAAGCAATTGGAGCAGTTCCGCATTCCGGAGGAAAACTATTTGCCAAAGATAGCCAGCATTGGAAAACTTTAGTCCATTGGCTGAGTGATGGAGCGAACAAGGATCCTGAAGATATTGCCAAACCCTCGAATATTGAACTTTTCCCACCTTCTGCCCTCTTGGAAGGAAACGGAGCAACCCAGCAAATGACTGTCCTTGCTCACTACTCTGATGGCACAACTCGTGATGTCACTCCGCTTACGGTGTTCCAGTCTAGCAACGATGTTTCTGCAGCAATCGATGATAAAGGCTTAGTGACGGCGGGCTCTCGTGGCGAAGCATTCGTGATGGCTAGATTTAACATCTTCACCGTGGGGGTTCCAATGGTGGTTATTCCAGAAGATTTGGAGTATAATCGACCTAAACTTCCTGAAAATAATTATGTGGATACCCTTGTTCACAACAAACTCCACAAGTTGAGAATGAAACCTTCTGAGCTCTGCAGTGATGAAGTATTCGTAAGGAGATTATATCTTGATATTACCGGACTTCTTCCCACAGCTGAAGAGACGGCTGCTTTTCTGTCCGACCCTTCTGAAGAAAAGAGAGCTAAACTCATTGATCAACTGCTTGAAAAGAAAGAATTTACTGAACTCTGGGTAATGAAATTTGCTGAACTTCTACAAATTCAAACCGATGACAACCAGGGCATGAGTTACAAAGCCACTCTCCTTTATTTCAATTGGCTAAAGGACCGGATAGCCAATAATGTGCCCATGGATAAGATTGTTAAGGAACTCCTCACTTCCAAAGGCGGAACTTTCACAAATCCGGCAACCAATTACTATCAAGTTGAAAGGGATAATTTAAAAATCACTGAAAATGTTGCTCAGGTATTTATGGGCATGCGCTTACAGTGTGCCCAATGCCACAATCACCCCTTTGACCGATGGACCCAGGATGAATACTATTCCTTTGCCTCTTTCTTTAGCCAAGTGGGACGTAAACGGGCGGCCGATCCGCGTGAAAATGTAATTTACAACAGAAAAAGTGGTGAAATCAACCACCCAGTTCACAAGAAACCAATGTCACCAAAATTTTTGGGCGATGATACGCCTGAGATCAAGAAGGGTGCTGACCGCCGTGAGGTTTTGGCAGAATGGCTTGCCTCTCCCAAAAACCCATTTTTTGCACGCAACCTAGCCAATTTGGTTTGGGCACATTTCTTCGGAAAGGGAATTATTGAACCCGTGGATGACGTTCGTGTGTCAAATCCACCATCGAATCCTGAATTACTCGATCAATTGTCAGCAAATTTCACCAATTACAACTACGATTTCAAAAAATTGGTCCGGGATGTGTGTAATTCGAGAATTTACCAACTTTCCACCAAGACCAACCCTACCAATGAATCTGACACCCGTAATTTTGCACGCTCTCACCTTCGTCGGCTACGTGCTGAAGTTATGCTGGATGTTATTTCACAATCCACTGAAACGAAAAATAAATTCCAGGGACTTCCCTTAGGAGCAAAAGCTATTCAAATTGCGGACGGAGGCGTGAGCAATTATTTCCTCACCACTTTTGGCCGGGCTAAACGGGAAACAGTGTGCTCATGCGAAGTGGTCATGGAGCCAAGTCTCTCACAAGCTCTCCATCTTCTAAATGGAGACACCACAAACAATCGAATTCGTCAGGGTAAAGTGATCTCAAATAGTTTAAAGGACGGTAAGAAACCTGACGAAATTATTGATAATTTATACCTTCGTTGTTATTCTCGGAAGCCCCGGGATTCAGAAAAAGCAAACCTATTGGCATCCCTCGACATGGAAAATCCCAGAGAAGGTTTAGAGGATATTTTTTGGGCACTGCTCAATTCAAAGGAGTTTATTTTTAATCATTAATCAAATCCTTGGTAATACTATCTTCTTTGGATAAGAAGTAATTTTGCTCATGAATATATTCAAATTCCTCAGCTTATGTTGCCTTGCAGCAAACTTGGCCTCTGCAACACCTGAAAAACCTAACTTTCAGGATGATATTATTCCAGTCTTTGAACAGTCCTGCAATTCCTGCCACAACCCGGATAAAGCCAAAGGGGGGCTCGATCTAACTAGCATGAACGGTATCCTAGCTGGTGGCAGTTCTGGAGATACTGCTCTTCCTGGTGACCCTGATGCAAGTCTTGTTTACTTATTGGCTGCTCGACTTCAGGAACCTCACATGCCTCCAAGAGGTGAAAAAATCGAAAAATCGCAACTTCTGCTTATCAAAAATTGGATCGCCCAAGGTATGCTACCTACCGCGTCTGGAAAACCGATGAAAAAGAAGAAGTCTTCGGTCAATTTAGCACTTGGTTCCATTTCTGTTGGTAAACCCTCAGGTCCCCCGCCTATGCCCAAATATTTATCCTTAGAACCTGTTGTGGTAACCCCAAGGGCTTTCGCCCCCTCTGCGATGGCCTCAGCACCCTGGTCTCCACTCGTGGCTTTGGCAGGACAAAAGCAAGTTTTATTGTACAATACTGAAAACTTGGAACTTGCAGGGATCCTTCCTTATCAAGAAGGTTTTATAGAATCCTTAAACTTTAGCCGAAATGGTAAACTCGTCATTGCCTCGGGAGGACGCGGGGGAAAAAGCGGAAATGTTGCAGGTTGGGATTTAGAAACTGGAAAAAGAGTCCTCAATGTGGGGGAAGAACAGGATAGCATTTTAACCGCTGATATTTCTGCAGACCAATCTATTGTCGCAATTGGCGGAACCACGAAATTAATCAAAGTTTTTGACTTAACTACCAATGAAATTCTATACAAAATAAAAAAGCATTCGGAATGGGTTACGAAGGTTGCTTTCTCTCCCGATGGCATCCTTCTTGCCACCGCTGACCGGAATGGCGGTTTGTATGTGTGGGAAGCCAAAACGGGCAATCCATTCTATTCCCTGGTTGGTCACAAACAGGAAATCACCAGCCTTAGCTGGCGGGCAGATGGAAATGTTCTGCTCTCTGCTTCCGAAGAAGGTGCGGTACGCACTTGGGAAATGATCAATGGAAAGCAGGTTAAAACCTGGAATGCTCATGGGGAGGGAACCTTATCTGCTCATTATGCTCAAAATGGAAATATCGTAACCTCCGGTCGCGATAAGGTTGTCAAATTTTGGGATGGCAATGGAAAAGCCCTGCGTAGTATATCTGGATTTTCTGATATCGTGATGGAGGCCCGTCTTTCCCATGATGGATCCAAGATAATTGCAGGCGACTGGAGCGGGAAAGTTGGAGTATGGAATTCTGCTGATGGTAAAAAACTTGGTGAATTGATGGCCAACCCACCGACCCTTGCGAGTCGGATTTCCTCGGCCCAAAGCACCCTTTCAGATGCTCACAGTAAATTAAAAAAGGCCCAGGAAAATTTAGTTCCATTCATCAAGACAGTGGAAGACTTAAAAAAACAGGTGACTGCAGAAAAATCTTCATACGAGGCCCACGAAAAAGCCTTAAACGATTCAAATATTATAGTTCAAAATGCAAAAAAAGACCTAGAAAAAGCTTTAACTGATTTTGAAAGCAAAAAAAATACTGAAGCTGAAAAATCAAAGATTTGTAAAGACTTACTAAATCGACTTAGCCAAAATCAGCTGTCCTTGGAAAAGTACACAGCAGAATTTAACAAATGGAATAAGTTGGCCGAACAAAGGTCTCTCCAACTCAATACCCTTAAAGAATCTCTTCGCAATGCGAGAGAACTTCTTAATCAAAGCAAAGATGACCCTGTCCTAGCAAAAGCCGTTGATCAAGCTAGGGATGCTGTAGAAGTCATGACAAAAGACCATGGGCATGCGAGTAAGTTAGCCTCTGAAAATAAGACCGAAATGGAAAAGTTGGGCTCACTTAAAGTATCTCTAAAGTCAGAGCTTGAAGATGGGTCTAAGTTATTGGAACTAGCCAAGCAAGCTTTGCTCAATCAGTCCAAGGTAGCTGACCAACAAAAAGAGTCTTTGAGCCAACTCCAACAAAAACAGATAGCGATGACTAAGAATCGTGACCTCAGCAAAAACTTATTGGGAAATAAAGAAAAACTATTAGCTCAAGCAGAAGAGAAAATGAAAATTCCGGCGGCTGAATTCGCAAAGGCAAAACTTCAGACAAAATCTGCGGAAAACAGTATTTCAAAATGGAAGGCAGAAAGCATCAATTACAACCGCCATCAAGAAACCTTAGTACTCCACAAGCTGGAAGATGAACTTTCTATGCTAGATGATCAATTAGATGAATCAAAGAATGTATTTGCGGTTGCTCAAGAAGCGGTCGACAAGGCCACTGCAGTTCTTTCCTCTCTCCCCCAAAAGATTTCAGAACACCAACAAACTGTTTCACAAAAAAAATCTCAGGTTGAAGTTGAAAATTCTATCTTTAACCAGATTACTCAGTCCAAAATTCAGAAAGAGGCGTTTATTGAAGAAGTTAATCAATTAAAGCAACAAAGCTTGCAACATTCAAAAACCGAACCTCAAAATGCAAATTTAGTCCAAGCAGAAAACAAATTATCAGAGTCTCTCGCTCTATTACAAAAAGATCTTCTAGCTGCAGATGCCCAACTTCTTGCCAAACAGGACCAGCTAAATCAGGCCAAGTCTGCTGCGAATGCTTCAGAGACTGCCCTCACTGAAGTCTTAAAGATGCGCGAAAGTGCTCCCAAGGTTCTTCAGGAAAAAGAGCAGGCTCTGCATGTTGCAAAAACAAAATTGGACACCCAGCAAAATCAGTTTTCTGGATTCAAACAAAAGGTTGATCAACAAAGAACCAAGGCTAAATCATTGCTCGAGCAGTACCTCCAGACATTAGCGAAGTAATTCTTAACTCTTCTGCTCTCCCAAATAATCTTACAATTGAGGAAACTTGACTTTTTACACCTTGTAGAAACTATTATATATGTGAATATTTCTTTGGTGACACGCAGATGTAATTTAATCTTTTTAATTTTTGTAGTCTGCTGGTTCTCTGAAGTTTTTGCCAAAGATAATAATTCCTCCAAGCTTTCGGAACTCCAGTTAGCGAAAAGGGACGCCAAAGACTTTAAAAATCTTGCTTCATTGATCAAACCATCGGTAGTGGTCATTGAAAGTGTTGACCGGAACGGCTATGAAGGAGGCCGGGGTACGGGTTTTGTAGTAAGAGAAAACGGAGTAATTGCCACTAACTTCCATGTTATTGGAGAACATCGTGATTTTTCTATCCGTTTCTCAGATGGAAGAACTTTTCGTCCGCAAAGTATTCTCGCCATTGACCGGGACCGTGATCTTGCTTTAGTCAAAATTGATGCCCAAAATCTCCCTGTGCTGCAGTTGGGGAATTCTCTGGATTTAATCCCGGGACAGTCAATTTTATCCATTGGAAACCCATTGGGCTACGAACATAGTGTAAGTCGTGGCGTTATTGCAGCCATTAGGGAGCTTGAATTTGGAGACGGTCGAAACATGGTCCAGGTCGCTATACCCATAGAACCAGGAAGCAGTGGTAGTCCCGCCCTCGATTTGGAAGGAAAGGTGGTCGCTATCCTGTCCATTAAATCTGGAGGGGCGATGGGGTTTGGAGTGCCGGTAAATGAACTCAAAAGATTACTTGGCGAAACCAATCCAATCCCCATGAGTAAATGGTTGACAATAGGGACGTTGGATAAGCTCGAATGGAATCCGGTTATGAACGGTTCTTGGAAACAGAGAGCTGGAATTATTTCAGGACTTGGCTTGGGAAATGGTTTTGGAGGCCGGATGCTATGCTTAAATCAAAACAAATTTCCCAAGTTACCATTTGAAATCGAAGTGGAAGTGAAATTAGAAGACGAGAGTGGTGCCGCAGGTTTGGTTTTTCATTCCGATGGGAAAGATAAGCACTATGGTTTTTACCCGACCAATGGCTCTCTTCGTCTTACCCGGTTTGAGGGACCCAATGTTTTCTCCTGGACAATATTAGAAACGGTTGAGTCCAATGCCTATTTACCCAACCAGTGGAACAAGATTAGGGTTCGGCTTGAAGAAAACGGAAGAATGATTTGTTCCGTCAATGGAGAAGTGGCCATAGACATAATTGATCTTGAATTTGACCAAGGCAGGGTTGGCCTTTGCAAATTTCGTGAACCCACCGCTCAATTTCGCTTTTTTAGAGTTTCCAAGCGCTTTCCAAGATCTGAGGTAACCTCCACATTTTCAAGCAGAGTGAAAAAGCTGGTCCGGCCGTTAACGCACCATCAGGAATTAGATGCCAAGGGCATTCATGATCTAGTTGAGATGGGCAAACCTACCCCTCAGGTCTTAAGAGATCACGCTCTTGAACTAGAAAATAAAGCTAAAAAAGTAAAGCTTCTCGCAAATGAAGTTCGGGAAAGATTGGTTATAGAAGAACTTGCAATAAGTTTAGCAATTGAAGAAAGGGGGTCCATTGATCTCCTCAAGTCTGCTCTCTTAATTGCTCGCTTGGATAATGAAAATTTCGATTTGGATTCTTACCTCGAAAAAGCTGACCTTCTTGCACGAAAAATCGAACAATCCTTCGATCAAACATCATCCAAGGAAGAAAAGTTACTCATCTTGATCAACCACCTTTTTGTAGAAATGGGCTTTCATGGTAGTACTCTTGACTACCACCACCGTTCAAACAGCTACATGAATGAAGTTATGGATGACCGAGAGGGACTGCCAATTACCCTATCGGTTCTACTGATTGAATTGGCCAACCGTCTTGATCTTCCAGTTTCAGGACTTGGTCTGCCGGGACATTTTATGGCGATTTATCGTGATACATTTTCGGATAATAAATCCGGTAAAAAGAAGACCACTGAATTGCTGATCGATTCTTTTGGAGGGAAAATTGTTAGCCGTGAAGAGGCCCGTCGTATTACCGGTATTGATCTTAAAGACGAAGATTTCCAGCCCGTTTCAAATAAAGATATAATTACCCGCATGCTTCGTAATTTAATTCAATCAGCAGAACGGGAACAAGATTCCATTGCTAGACTTAGATATATTGATGCAGTTCTCGCTATTGACCCTGATGACCGCTACACAAGAGCAATGCGGGCAATGATTCATTATGGCGAGGGAAGATTCACGGACTCTTTAATTGATATAGATTTTCTTATCAAGGCAAACCCTGAAGCAACTGAACTTGAACCACTCAAAGTCCTACGCTCAAGGCTCATCGAACAAGGAGCCAGTGCTCCCTGATTTAAAAAGTAATATTATTTTATATCGTCTTTAAAATAGCCTTCTCCTGTTTTCCCGTCTGGACCCATCGAATAAAGCAGATACCCGTCCCCGCCTTCCTCTAAAGGAAATTTATAAACATATTCATTTCCCCACGGGTCTAGAAAGGCTGGATCTTTCCCTAGAGTCTTGGCGAGCCAAATCTGAAGTGACTTCCCACCGCCATGAGAAAGACTTGGGATTTCTGACTGATCATATGCTGACAAATCAAAATGAAAAAGATGCGTTGGTATCTTGGAAGGGTAAGGAGGTAATTCCAATCCGCCATCTTCATTATGAAAACCGGCTAAAGACATAAAAAGACATTCGCCTGGTGTACAGATATCTTGGGGGCAATTAGGATATTGACCATGATCTGACATATATTCAGAGACGGCATTTCTTAAGCCCAAAATTTCAAGTTCTGCTTTTTTCTTTGACTGTTGCCGGCTTATGTAACCCCATCCCGTGAATAAGATTCCCATTAAAATACCAATGATTGCCACCACTACCAATAATTCTAACAAAGTAAAAGCTTTACGTTTTTTCATCAGACAATGCCCCCACCCCAACCCAATTTAAGTAAGGTTTCCCTGATTTTTTTTAAATCCTCATCCTCAAATGCCATTAGTTTATATTTGTCATCACGAAGAACTGCTTCTTTAAGGAAATCAATGCATTCCTCAAGTTGACCTAAAACACAGAAATAGCAGGCAAGATTGTATCGAATAATCGCACTTTCATAATGGACCGCCAATCCATCAAGAAGAATCCTCTTTGCCTCATCGATCGTTTCACTTCTTCTTGTTGCATAGGCATCTGAAACCCACCACTCCTCTTCATTAGGACATTCCGTTCGCAATTCTCGAGCTAAAGTCCCCATGCCTTTCCAATCTTGGACTTCCTGCCGGATAGCTAATTGAAAAACTTTTTTCTTTTTAAGCCAGGGTTCCTCATTTGGAAGTGCCCGTAATTCACGATCCGCCTGTTGGAACATTTCCAACTCAAAATATCCGCTTGCCCTCTTTAAATGGGTCTTAGGGTCAAGGATGTGGGGGGGTAGTAAATCAGCTTTATGCATTTGTAAGAAATCTATGAATTTTTAAGTTCAAAAGATCGAATATTAAAATCGTTCCTCCTGCCCCCCTCTAGCTTTTTCTTGCTTTCTTCCCCAGATTCCAGCCAGTAAACTACCGATTATACAGTGCATGACCGCACTCAATGCACAAGGTGCGGGTACCATTGGCATTGTCGAAAAATGTTTGCTTGCCAAGGCCATCCCCAACCCTGAATTCTGCATTCCTACTTCAATAGAAAGGGTCCGGGAAATAATGGTACTCTGGCGAAAAAAACATGGAATACCATACCCAAGAGCAAACCCACCAGCATGTAGCAGGATCACTGCACTTAGCATGATCCCCCAATTTTCCAGGATAATTTGCTTTTTAGCTGCTAGAACAAAACCAACAATCAAGAGAATAAAAATAACCGACAATAATGGAGAAAAAGCTGAAAACCATAGAGCTGATTTCGAAAAATAATATTTCCAGGTAACACCCAGAACTAAAGGAATAACTACCACATATAAAATACTTTGCATAAGAGCCCATGGATCTACTGGAAGGTAGTGCCCGGCGTAGAAATGGGTCAGCCAAGGTGTTACTAGAATAGCGAGGATCGTCGAGCATATCGTCAAACTAACCGAGAGAGCTACCTGCCCTTTGGCAAGAAAGACCACCACATTCGATGCCGTACCACCCGGACAACTTGCCACCAGAATAAGACCGACCGCCATTTCCAAAGGAAGCTTGAACCCCAAACCAATCAAGGCAGCCCAGGCAGGCATAATGGAAAATTGAAGAAAAGCACCTAGTGCGATCAATCTTGGGTTTCGTAGCACCTCCAAGAAATCTTTCGGGGATAAAGTCAAACCCATGCCCAACATAATGATACCCAAACCTAAACTGATGGACTCTTTCCCGTACCACAAAAACAAGTTTGGTTCATAAAGAGCAACCACTCCAATCAAAACAGACCAAACTGGAAACAAACGAGTTGCCCAATGAACAAGGAAGTTAAAAACCATGCCCCGTTCAGATTGACTAAGAGATCACTTACCGATTTCCCAAAACTCCACCTCTCCCCACTGATTTCCCCATCCCTGGTATTGTGGAGTCAATCGGAAATATTGAGCTTTGACCGCACGCAAATCAACTTCTGCCCAGACCGCTTTCCCTTTTTCCGCAACAAATCCTTCATACTCATTAAAAAGAATAAAATTTTCTCCATCTCGGCTGACCTCAACCTTTAACTCCATCAGTTCATCGGGGCGGTCCCATGGTTGAAAATATACCCGAATCACTCCGATTCTTTTTTCAGTACCTAGATTGAAGGTAATTCTTGGATTTTTTTTCATCCATACCGTCCAAGTTGACCGCCAACCACTGTCAGGGAGTTTCCCGTCAATTAAGCGGTCTACTCCAAGCCGGCCTCCATCCATGGTTGGTCCAATCGTACTTTTTACATTTTGGACAGGGGCTAACTTAAATTTCCTGGAATCCCCATCAATGGATCGGTTTTGGCCGTTCACCATAAAAACGGTCAAAAGTGGGCAAATCAAAAATAGAATAGTTTTTCGAAATAGGATCATCTTCCCGTTTTGAAGGCAAAAAGGGAATCATGCAAGTTAGATTAGGATATCCCCTAGGGGTAAAAGCTTAAGCGGTCAGTCTACGGTTTACCATCCAATGACAGCCGGATTCTTCTGCGATCTTAATAAAAATCCGTTCTGCCTTATTTAACTTTCGTCCTTTTCTTACAGAGACTCCCCAGGTTCGGTTGAGTTTCCCAAAACCAAGAGGCAAGCTGGATAATTCACCATTGGCTACTTCTTCAGCTACCAGCCAATCTGCCATTACCCCAACACCCAAGCCCAGTTTGATTAACTCTTTACTAGCATCAGAACTGCTAATTTCCATGAAACTTGTAAGTTTCAAGCCATTTTGCTCGAGGTAATCATTGATCATCCTAAAAGAATAGCTTGCTCTGTTATCCAAAATAAAATTTTGACTCGAAACATTCGTCCAATCAACCGATTTACTCTTTGACCACTCATGCTCATTTGTTGTAATCAACCTGAGTTCATCTGAAAAACACGGTACAAATTCGATTTCCATATTTTTAATTGGCTCCAAAGTAATGGCCAAATCTAACTCCCCTAAACCAAGCAACTCCAAACATTTGGGAGTGTCCTCGCCGTAGACCTCAAACCGGCATTGCGGAAGTCCTTTTTTGAACTCCTTTATAATAGGCGGTAAAAAAAAACGACAAGCTTGCTGACTGGCACCAAGCCGGATTCGACCGGCTCCAAATTTTTCAAACCCACTCAATTCTTCCCGAAGAACTGACATTTCTGACAGAAAAGGACGAGCAAACCTAAGCAGCCTTTCTCCTGCTTCAGTCAAAGAAACTTTCTTACCTTGTCTTCGGATTAATTGACAACCCGCTTCTTCTTCAAGGACTCTCATGGAGTGACTTATAGCCGACTGAGTCAAAAACAACCGTTTGGCTGCTTCAGTAAAACTGCCAGTTGCACAGAGGGTATCAAATGCTTCAAGTTGCCTTGTATCAAAGGGACGGATTCTTTTCATGCCTGTGTAGTTGCATTTGTCGAACCAGTTCTTGCAAATATCAAATTTTGGCACAATATTTAACATTTTGTAACCAATCGCTTAAAGATAACTTATCTCATTAGCACTTGTAGAAATTCAAGTTTTTCCTACTTTGTAGAAATGAATTATTTCAGTTTCAGGATTTTGCCTTTATTTTTGACTTTGGTAACTTCGGCTAATCTTTTTAATAATTTGAATGCAAAAGATCATCCAATTGAGATTCTTGGCAAAGTTGTTTTCGAAAGTTTAAAATACCAGGATTTTCAAAAATTCTACAATCAGTCTGTTTTTTCGCTCCAAGAACCTGCGTTCAAATCATTTCTCTACAATGTAAAAAATCAAAACATTCGAGAGCATCTGATCGGTTTGCACAGGTTACCCATCCCTAGAGACGCAAATACCACTCAAAAGAAATGGGACATTGTTTTTGCCCATAATTGGCGGGAGGAATGGAGGCACTTGGCACAAAATACCCCTGCCATGATCAAATCAGAGTCCTTTTCTCCTCTGATTGCAGAAGCAAAAGATTATGGATTTCAATGGGAAACCGTTCGTCTAGAAGGCGTTGAAGTTTTAATACCAGTTATATGGAAAAACGGTCGTTTCGAGGTGAAGCGTGATGTTGATTTGGGACAAGATTTAGAAAAATCAAGGACACTACATTTTGACAGAAACCTAAAGTACCGCCTACGACCTGATAAGAGCATTTATTCTAAATCATTTATGATCGGTAAAATAAATGAAGACTCAGAATCCCTTTTTAAAAAAGGCATCTCTGGAAATGGTTCTGGACAAGGGGATATTACTATTAATTTCTCATCAGACTCCCCAACAGATCTTTTTTACTTCTGTCCGGATCAAAAGTCCGCAGGTGGGGAAATTAGGGTTCTTGATCCGAAAGATTTAAAAAAACCTAACCAAAGGCATAATTTATTGATTACCATGAGCTATGGTAAACCTCTAAAATTTTATCAGATCCTGCTTAAGGAAGTCCTCATGGTTGGAGATCGGGCTTTATTTTTCGACCGTCCTGAATGGCTTGATGAAGTGGAACGCCCACAAAATCTGTAGGATGGAAAGACCGTAAGGACTCAATTCCTTAAAACTTCAATAACCTTTCCTTCCTTAAACCTTTCTACTCGTATGAGGGTTCCCTTGTCATTCCATTCCCTAAAAACTCCATTCTTTTTTCCGTCATACCACTGACCATCTGATTTGATGCTTCCATCCGCATACCATAAGCGTTGAATTCCATCTCTTTTCCCATTTAGAAAAAATGCCTCAACTAGAGGTGTTTCATCTGGGTACAGTTCAATCGATCTCCCAGTAAAAGGCTCACGGTCGACATCATAATGCCAAAGTCCCGTTTTTTTGTCCAGGACTAAAGAGTTGCCATTTACAGAAGGTATTTTCAGAGCCAGTCTGGATACTTCCCACTCAAGAAGATCTAAATCCATTTTGAGCTTTTTAATGGTCTCTTCGCTACCCTGATTATTTTCAACCTCCGAAGAACTGTCTTTTTCATCACTATTTTCACAAGACAAAGTCATAAATAAAATTGTAACTGTTAGGACCATTAGATGAGGAGTCTTTCTTTGGAAGAAAAACCTCGATATCAGACTGAGTCGAAAAAGAAACCTCATTTGGCTGAAGAATAACGAATTGAATTCGCTTAGAAAAAGTTCCGTATGATGTAACACATTGTGAATAAATTTTTTAAAGGATACAGCCCCTCTGGTAAATATAAATAAAACCTTTCAAATATCATGTGACAGTTATGACCTGAAAACGTACTTAGCGATTGCCAAAAATAAAGAACCAATTAAAGGTAAACAAATAATTGCCGAGATAGCTCAGCTGGTAGAGCAACGCATTCGTAATGCGTAGGTCGTCGGTTCGAATCCGATTCTCGGCTCCATTCTTTTAAAAGTAAATTTTATTACATTACAAATCATAGCTTCCAGCTAGTTAATTCCATACTTAAAAGACTAAGTTTCGTTCAAATAAAAAACTTTTCAGGAGATTCCCAGGAGTACCTTATATACCTGCCATTTAGAGGTATATGACATAAATTTTTCCTTTTCTTCTTCCTTCCAATAAAGCCAAGGGCACAAAAAAGTAACAAACATTTTTGGCTTTCAGTAAACTTCATTCGGAACACTAAAATTAAACATTTTCTAAATATATCACAGATAAAATTTAATTTCCAAAGAATATGTATTTTTAACCCATTACTACCGACCTGGTTTTAGATTCATGCCACATAATTTGAAAGATTACTTCCTCATTATCATTTTACTGGTCGGAACACGCCACACACAAGTAAATGCTGAGCTCTTAAATCCAGACCCTACAAGATTCTCCAATGCATTTGAGCAGTTTAAAGTTTCTGATAAGTCATTTGCTTTGCCAGTGGGTAAGCTGACCCTATTTACTGGAAGTTCCAGTATTCGAAGATGGAAAAGCTTAGCAAGCGACTTTCCGGAAATCACACTTGTCAACCGCGGCTTTGGCGGATCTCATATTTCGGATGTCATTTATTATTACAATAATCTATTTCCTCGATATCGGCCCAAGCAAATTATTTTTTATTGCGGAGAAAATGACTTATGGTCTGGCAAGTCTGTGGATCAAGTGTTCAAAGATTTTCAAACTCTTTGGTATAAAATAAATATGGATCTGCCCAATACCAACCTAATCTATTTAAGCTGTAAGCCATCGCCCAAAAGGTTTAAAAAATGGAACATATATCAATCCCTCAACCTGAGAATAAAAAATCTTTGCCTACGAAATCAAAAACTTTTCTTCGTCGACCTCACTCCAACACTTCTAAATCCAAACTTTACATTTAATAAAAAATTCTGGGACGAGGATCAACTCCATGTTAATCAGCTTGGATATGGTCTTTGGAAAAAGTGGTTGCATCCGGTGCTCCATTTATCTCGTTAAATCTACCACCAGTAAACGGGATAGTGCCTCGTAGAATCTGAAGTAAGATTATTAATAAAGATGGCAACCGATACCATGATTACAGAGCCAATCATAACAGGGGAAAATATATATAAATAACCCATATCTTGAATCTTCTCTCCCCCAATGATTGCTATTAATGCGGTCGCTCCACCGGGCGGATGGATCGTTCGTGTTAATTGTTGGGCAAAAATTGACAGGGAAACGGCCAGCGGAAATGCCCATATTGATCCAATTCCAAAAAATTTAAAAACGGTAACCCCAACAAGAGCCGAGACGACATGTCCACCAATCACATTTCGAGGTTGTGAAAATTCCGCCCGGGGCATGCCATAAACCAAAACTGCGGAAGCTCCAAATGAACCGATCAAAAAGAGCTGAATATCTCCAGATAATTTGAGTAAAAATCCAATCCGTTCAATGGCAAGTATCCCTAAAAATCCGCCAAGTACAGACCAACTAATTTGCTTAAAACTGATACGTGGTGAAGGTTTCCCGCTCGTCTTCATACGATCAAAAAAAGATTTCACGGTTTCAAATTGCAATTTTGAACTCTTAGGAAAATATCAGCTTCCTGGTTTTGTAATCGGAATCTTTTCTAAATCGAAAGGCAGCTGATCAGGACTGTAAGTTGGAAAGCTAAGAGCGGCCAAACTTTCGAAAGGAACTCCAAAATTAGGAGCTCCACCACTGCGGTCGACAATTACGGTCACGGCAACCGGAATACCTCCAAGTTCACGGACAATTTTGAGGGCTTCCTCAACTCGCCCCCCACGGGTCACTACATCCTCGGTAATTATAACTTTTTCACCTTTCCGAATCTTAAATCCTCTACGCAAAGCTAAATTACCATCCAGTTTCTCCAGAAAGATATAGCGCTTTCCAGCCTGCCTTGCAATTTCCTGTCCAATTACCAAGCCTCCCATGGCTGGGGCGACTACGGTCTCATATTCCAAACTTGAGAGTTTTTCAATCGTCAGCTCCGCCAACCTGGTAACTGCGCCCATATTTTGGCAAACTTGAGCACACTGAAAGAAATGACCACTGTGCATTCCAGAACGCAAAACAAAATGACCTCTATGCAATGCACCGGTTTTTTCAAAAAGTTCCAAAACTTCCTCAGATTTTGATTCCATGATTGATCACATCAATGAGGAAAGAGGGTTTTGCCAAGCATGAGTTATTCGCAAAGTCTCAAATAATTACTGTTCTTGGTTGGAGGCATTTTTTTCTAGTGATTCAAATTGAAGCTTAAGATCATTGATTTTAACAGCATGGTCCGCATCCCATTGGGCAATCTTTTCCTGGTTCTGTAAATATTTCCTAACCCCAAGGCTGAGGATAATCAGGACAAAAATCCCGAAAAAAATATTCGGCAATGTCAGTTTATCTTTCATCTCATGGTAATCAGGGTAAAAATTAATAAATTGGTGGTTTCCAATTTTTTGGTAATTTTCCTTGCGGGCGAACCCCTTTTGAACCCGGAGGAATCCGATGTTCTTTGGCCGTCATCATGGGTATGTTATCCGGAAGGTGC
>MDTB01217723.1_pt1 | contig 16726 bp, 14 predicted proteins | sample 811161 | NCBI WGS metagenome assembly MDTB01 (sample SAMN05326650, study PRJNA326480) | marine metagenome | isolation source: seawater | place: Mediterranean Sea | collected 2009
GTGTTTTCATAAGCTGCAATGGGTGAGTTGTTTGAAACAGCCGTTATGGTATAACCATCGGGTAATGATTCGACTTTATCGCCGTGCGACATCCAAACATCCGAAGACTTATCAAAATTTTTAAATAGAATTGAATCTTGTTTTATATCAATTTTGGCGTAACCAAATTCTCTTTTACCCTCATTAATAATTTTGCCTTTTTCTTGATGTGCTAAAACTTGCATGCCATAACATATGCCTAAAATGGGTTTTTTAGTATCTAAAATGTGTTGATGAATAGAAGGATTACCTTCAATATTTGACGATTCTGGTCCACCAGACAAAATAAATCCTTGTACATAACTTAAATCTGGGATTTCATCCCAAGGACAAACTTCTGAATAAATAGAAAGCTCTCTTAATCTTCTTGCTATTAATTGAGTGTATTGCGATCCAAAATCTACTACTAAGATTTTTTTCATTAATCAGCTCTATAATTAGGTGCTTCTTTCGTAATACTCACATCATGGACATGGCTTTCAACTACACCAGAACGGGTAATTTTTTGAAATTGTACTTTTGATTTTAATTCATCAATACTCTTTGATCCTGTGTAACCCATTCCTTGCCTCAAGCCACCCTCAAGCTGAAAAACAACATCTTTTAACCAACCTCTAAATGGAACTCTTCCTTCAATTCCCTCAGGCACTAATTTATCAGTATCAATATCTTCTCCCTGCATATATCTATTGGCATCTGTTCTTTTCGACATTGCACTTATCGAGCCCATCCCTCTATAGGTTTTAAAACTTCTACCCTGGAATAATTCCACTTCACCTGGAGCTTCTTCGGTTCCGGCAAAAACACTTCCAAGCATTACTGAATGCGCTCCTGCACCTATGGCTTTTACAATATCGCCTGAAAATCGTACTCCTCCATCTGAAATAACTGGTATATCTCCAGTTACCGAAACAACATCTAAAACCGCTGATAACTGAGGAACTCCTACCCCAGCTATTATTCTGGTAGTGCAAATAGAGCCTGGTCCAACTCCTACTTTAATAGCATCAGCTCCTGCCTTTATGAGTGATTTTGCTCCTGCAGCAGTGGCAACATTCCCAGCAACTATGTCAATATGTGAATATTCTTTTTTGATGAATTTTACTGCCTCAATAACTCCTTTAGAATCGCCATGTGCACTGTCTAAAACAAAAACATCGACTCCGGTAGCAGCTAATTTCTTAGCTCTACTTGCCAAGTCTTTGCCGACACCTAAGGCTGCACCTACGATAAGCCTACCTTCTGAATCTCGAGAAGCCAGAGGGTAATCAATCGATTTTCCAATGTCTTTCATGGTAATCAAACCAACGAGTTTTTCCTTCTTATCTAAAATTAAAACTTTTTCTATTCGATGTTTGTACATTAACGATTTTACAACTTCTTGACTCTCGCCCTCTTTAACAGTGATTAATTTATCTTTTGGCGTCATAATTTCAGCAACTGTCTGATTTTGATTACGTGCATATCTAAAGTCTCTACCTGTAACTATGCCTTTCAGGTCATCATCATCTACAACAGGCATTCCAGAAATATTAAGTTCAGAAGTTAATTGTCTTAGCTCTTCAATCGTATTGGTTGATTTTATACTTATAGGATCTCTAACGATTCCACTTTCGAATTTTTTTACTTGTTTAACTTGTAAAGCTTGCTCCTCTGGTGAATTATTTTTATGAATGATGCCTATGCCACCGAGTGATGCAACAGCTATAGCCATCTTAGATTCAGTTACTGTATCCATAGCAGCAGAACAGAAAGGCAAATTTATGCTTATATTTTTTGTGAATTTTGTTTGTAGTGAGACTTCTTTGGGTAAAACTTCCGAGTGCATAGGCAGAACTAACACATCATCAAAAGTTAACGCTTCTTTGAGAACCTTTTCCATAATATAGTATATAACAACTCAATATTTGATCTCAACATGCTTGAAACAAACCTAATTTTATATTTAATAGTGGGGTTTTTAGGTGCAGTACTAGGAAGCTTCTTACTTCACGAATACGACAACTATGGAAAGGTTAAAACTGGATTAAAATTAAGATCAACATGTGACCATTGTGGAGAGCAATTAAAGGTCAAAAATCTGATTCCTATCTTTTCATTTCTAATGCAAAGAGGAAGGTCGACTTGCTGTAACAAAAGCTTAAGTTATAAGTATTTATTTTCAGAAATTGGTTTGGCTAGCTTTTTTATGGTTTGTTTTTACTTTAATAACCTCACTACTATCGGCCTTTTATTCCCTGCTCTCTTATTGATAGCACTCATAGATGAGAAATTTAAAGAAATTCCTCTTGTTTTAAATATTTATCTTATTCTATGGATTTCTTTAAATTCAAATGTAAGTGAAAACTTAATTAGTGCTGTGTTAATAGGATTATTCTTGCTATCTCTGTATTGGGGCTATTTATTTTTGAAAAAAACTGAAGGCTTAGGTTTGGGCGACGTAATTTTGCTTGTCTCTATATCTCTATACTATGGTTTTCCAGAAATATTTTATTTAATAACTATTTCTTCGTGTTTACTTTTACTAAAAATAATTGTTTTACAAAAATATAAAGATCAACATGCTTTTGGCTCTTGGATTGTTTTAACTTTTGGTGTTTTTATCTTATTCCAAGAATCTTATGTGTCTGCAAACTAAGCCTCCAATTGGAATTTTGCATACAAAATTTAACAGATTTTGAAATATTTGTTTTATAGTCATCTGAATCCAAGGGTTGAATATAGTAGTTTGTAAAATTCATATTATTGAAATCGATCGGATTTAGATTTTTCTGTGGATAAATTACTTTTATTTCTGACCCTTCAGTCAATTTGATAGTTGTGTTTGCTTTAGGGCTCATGCATATCCAATCAATTCCTTTCGGAGCTTTTAAAGTTCCGTTTGTTTCTATAGCTATATAAATATTTGCTTTTTTAAGAGCCGTTACAAGCAAATCATCAACTTGCAATAAAGGCTCACCCCCCGTTAATACCACTCTAATTTCTTTATCTAAAGATACCCATAAAGATTCAATTTTGGCAATTAGTTCTTGTGGCTCATAAACTCCACCATTGATACCATCTGTACCATAGAAATCTGTATCACAAAAATTGCATATAGCTGAAGCACGGTGTTTTTCTTTACCACTCCACAGATTGCAACCAGAAAATCTCACAAAAACAAAATCTTTACCGGTGTTTTTCCCCTCACCTTGTTGAGTAAAATAAATCTCTTTAATTCTATATTTCATTGAGTGGGTCTTTTGTGTTGTTTTCAGCAAAAGCTGACATTCTTTCAAGGCAAGCACTGCACTTTAAACATGGTTTTTCACCACCAACATAACAGGTCCATGCATTTTTATAATCTAGATTCATTTTTAATCCTTCTGCAACAATTTGTTTTTTTGACAGATTCATAAATGGAGCTTCAAATTTAATTTTATGGTAGTCACATATAGATAGAACATCTCCTAATTTCTGAATGAATTCTGGTCGACAATCTGGATAAATTTCATGATCTCCAGCATGTGCTGCATACCATAAATATTCACATTTATTTTTTATCGCTAAAGACGCGGCAACTGAAATCATGATCATATTTCTATTTGGAACAACAGTTTGTTTCATTTTTTCTTTATCATAATTACCTTCAGGAATTTCTGAAGACCCAACCAATGCTGAACCAGACAAGATTTTTTCAAGATCTAAATTCACAACTTCGTGAGAAATTGAATTCTCCGAACAGACCTTAGAGGCAAAGGTTATTTCTTTACTATGTTTTTGTCCATAATCAAAGGTAATTGCTTCAACATGTTCAAATTCGTTTAAGGCTCTGCTTAACAAGGTATATGAGTCAAGACCACCGGAGTAGACTACAAGTACTGACTTCATGTTAAATTTGATCGGTCTTAGCTGCGCAGATAAAGTCGTTTTTGTGAAGACCTCTTATTTTGTGTGACCACCAAAATACCTCTACTAAGCCATACTCAAGAACAATTTTTGGATGGTGATCTTCACTTTCTGCAAGTTCAGCAACTTTCTCACAAAATTTTACAGAGTCTTCATAATTAGAAAATTTAAATTGTTTTACAAGTTGTTTAATGTTGTCATGGTGTTCAATTTTCCAATTATCTAATTCTTTTAAAAGTTCTATAGCTTCTTGATCACCAACTAGTGGTGCATCTATGGTACAGGCTTCACATTTACTTTCTTTGAGACTCATTAGAAATAGGGTTTAATTAGGTTTTTGGGGTCGAGAAGGCTTTCTAATTCTTTCCTTTCAATAGTTGTCATTTCTTCTGCAACATCAATAATTTCTCGTTGTTCCTGATAAGCTTTTTTAGCAATTTCAGCTGCTTTTTTATAACCAATAATAGGATTCAAGGCTGTAACTAGAATAGGATTTCTATTTAAATTCTCTTGGACACTTTTCCTATTCACTTTAAAGGATTTAATACATTTTTTTGCCAGAAGAGGCATACAATTTCCTAAAAGATTTATACTCTTCAACAAATTGTATGCAATTAAAGGCAGCATCACATTTAGTTGAAAGTTTCCATTCTGCACAGCAACAGAGATTGTAAGATCATTGCCCAACACATCAGCACAAGCCATTGAGACAGCCTCAGGAATTACAGGATTAACTTTACCAGGCATGATGCTGCTACCAGGCTGTAACGCTTCTAGTTCAATGTCTGATAATCCGGTTAATGGCCCACTATTCATCCATCTTAAATCATTGCAAATCTTCATAAGAATAAGCGAAAGATTTTTTAAGGCGCTTGATAATTCTGCTGCATTATCTTGAGAACTAAGGCCTTGAAAGAAATTAGATGCGGGTTTTACTTTTAAACCAGAAACTTTTTCCACTGCTTCACAAAAGCTCTTGGAGAAATTTTTATGAGAATTCACACCTGTACCAATTGCTGTACCACCTTGTGGTAGTTCCAGCATTCTTTTATTAGCTGAAGTAATTGCACTCTTGCTGCTTTTTAGTTGTGCAGACCAACCAGAAATTTCTTGAGCAAAATCAATTGGCATTGCATCCATTAAATGTGTTCTTCCAGTTTTGATAGTTCCTTTAAGTTTTTTTGCTTTTGCGTCCATCTCTTTGATAAGGGTGCCTAGCCCAGGAAGTAGAAGTTCTTCCATATCCAATAAAGCACTTATGCAAATGGCAGTTGGAATAGTATCGTTACTACTTTGACTCATGTTAACGTCATCATTTGGACTGACATTTTCACCTAATTTTTTTGAAGCAAGGTTAGCTATTACTTCATTAGCATTCATATTGGTGCTCGTCCCAGAACCAGTTTGAAACACATCTAAAGGAAAATGGTCATCAACCTCGCCTGAAATAACCATTTTTGCACTTGCTTTCAATGCATTTGCTTTTTTTACTGTTAAATTACCTAAGTCTTGATTTGCGACTGCTGCTGAGTATTTAATTAATCCAAGAGCTTTTAAGAAAGAACGGCCAAAAGGAAATTTAAATTTTATACCACTTATAGGAAAATTTTCGACTGCCCTTTGAGTTTGAGCTCCCCATAGTGCTTTTTTTGGAACCTTTACTTCGCCTAGACTATCTTTTTCAGTTCTAAAGGATTGATTTTTTCTCATATTAAAAAATTATAAGTTATATTATAAATCTATTATGGGAATTGGAGAAAAAATTGATATTAATAAAGGAAAACTGCCTTATCGAGGTCGAGGTTTAGAAAACTCAGTCAATATAGCAACCTGCACAATTGAAGAGCAAAGAAGATTTGGTTTAGAAAGACTAGCTGCAGCCTTTAGAATTTTTTCACGTAGAGGTTTTGATCTCGGCGTAGCAGGCCACATATCATTTAGGGATCCAGAATTTAAAGATCATTTTTGGATAAACCCGTTAGGTTATCACTTTGCCCAAATGAAAGTTAGTGATCTGGTTTTAATGAGTTTTGCGGGGGAATTGGCATATGGCAATGTCAGAGCAGGTGATGCTGCATTTTGTATTCACTCAGAGATCTACAAGTCTCGTGAAAATATCAACTCGATTGCTCATGCCCATCCAATGTATGGCAAAACATTTTCTACACTGGGTAAAAGTTTAGATCCAATATCTCAGGACTCATGTGCATTTTATGAGCGAACGGCATTATTTTCAGATTATGATGGTGTGGCGAATGGGCCTGACGAAGGTATTAATATTGCGAAAGCTCTAGGTGATAAAGATTTTGTGATCTTACAAAATCACGGAATTTTAACTACTGGCACAATGGTTGATACAACGATTTGGTATTTTCTAAACATGGAGGATGCCTGTAAATCACAATTACTTGCAGAAGCAGTTGGGAAGCCAATTGTTATTCCTCATGACACAGCTTGTGCTACTAGAGATTATGTTGCTAATGATTTATCAGCATACGTGAGCTTTCAGCCTACTGTTGATGTGCTTTGGGAAGAGGAACCAGATTTTTTGGATTAATTAATTACTGCCTGCACTTCAAGATATTCATCAATTCCAAACGTTCCGTGCTCTCTACCATTTCCAGACATTTTGAAACCGCCAAAAGGTGCAGGAAATTCTCCTCTAGACTGTCTATTGACTATAACCTGACCAGTTCTAATTCTTTTTGCAATTTCGTGACCTTTAGCTTCATCTGCACAAGAAATCATACTTGATAATCCATATGGGGAATCATTAGCTATTTCTACTGCCTCATCTAAGTCTTGGTATGGTATCAAACATATTACTGGACCAAATATTTCCTCACGTGCAATAGTCATTTTGTTGTTTACGTTTGTAAAAACTGTTGGCTTTACATAAAAACCTTTGTCCAAACCAGCTGGTCTGCCTGTACCGCCACACGCAAGCTTTGCACCTTCGTCGATACCTGTCTGAATTAAAGATTGTACTTTTTCATATTGAATTTTATTTGAAATTGGGCCGAGAAATATTTCCTCGTTTTGAGGATCTCCTGTATGCATACTTCCTGCAGCCGCCACAGCATATTTTGTTGCATCATCAAGCATGGCTTCCGGTATCAACATTCTGGTGGGCGATGAGCAAGACTGCCCAGTATTAAAAAAGCATTGTTTCATGCCCATATTTACTGCTTTTTCTAGATCAACGTCATCCAAAATTATATTCGGAGATTTTCCTCCTAATTCAAGAGATACTCTTTTGATAGTATCAGCAGCCGTCTTTTGAATATCTATACCTGCTCTTGTTGATCCAGTAAATGAGATCATCTCTATATCATTATGTTGGCTCATTGCTTTACCAACAGTTGCACCATAACCATGAACTAAATTAAACATACCTTTAGGCATAGAAGTTTTATGAACTACTTCTGCAAATAATTGAGCAGCTCCTGGTGTGATTTCACTTGGTTTTAATACAAATGAAGTGCCTGCTGCTATTGCAGATGCAATTTTTGTGCACATTTGGTTTAAGGGCCAATTCCAAGGAGTTATCATCCCAACTGGACCTACAGGCAATTTATTCAAAGTGATATTGTCATGAACTTCTGAGAAACTGAAACCATCGATGACTTTCAGAGTGTTTATAAAATGTACTTTTCCACTACTGAATTGTGCTCCTCTTGCAACTTTAATTGGCGCTCCCATTTCTTCTGAAATTACTTGAGCAAATTCTTCTCTTCTCTTGTCCATACCATCGATTATTTCTTGTAAGATTGTTTTTTTCTGTTCGAGTGATAAAGAGCTTGCATAAGTAAAAGCATGTTGTGCAGAATTCACTGCGTCATTAACATCTTTTTCAGAACCTGATACAACATGACCTACTTTTTCCTCTGTTGCAGGATTAATTAAGTCAATTATTTCTTTTCCATCGGGAGTGATAAATTTTCCTGCTATGTAAAACTGATTAATTTCCATGTTTTTATTTTAACTTTTGATGGCTGAGAAAACATCAATTGCATTCTTTCTTGATTCTTTTAGATCTACTATTGGATCAGGGTAACCATATTGGGTTGGGTTGTTTGGCATATGAACATCAGCTGCAGTACAGTCTTTAAGTTCAGGTACCCATTTTTTTATATATTCACCATCAGGATCAAACCTAATGGACTGAGTTTCAGGATTCATTATTCTGAAATAAGGAGCAGCGTCAGTCCCAGTCGAAGCACTCCATTGCCAGCCTCCATTATTAGATGCAATATCACCATCTATAAGTTTAGTCATAAAAAACTTTTCACCTTCTTGCCAATTTATTAATAAATTCTTGCTTAAGAACATTGCTACAATCATTCTTAATCTGTTGTGCATCCAACCTGTTGCTAACATTTCCCTGATACCTGCATCCACGATTGGAATTCCAGTTTTACCATCTTTCCACCTTTGGAGAGAAACGCTATCTTCATTCCACGGAATATTTTTTGTGTAGTCAATGAAGGGAAGGTTTTTTGATACTTTAGGGAAGTTGTAAATTATATGTCTGTAGAATTCTCGCCATAAAATTTCTGAAACCCAATGCACAATGCCTTTGTCGCCATCATCCAGAATGTCATTGTTACATTCTTTAGCTTTAACTAGACACCACTTTGATGAAACTATTCCGGCATTGATATAAGGAGACAATTTTGCAGTTGCATCTATCGAAGGAAAATTTCTTTCTTGCTTGTACGAAACTCCTTTTACCTTCAAAAATTCAGATATGTAATTTTGAATGTACTCTTCACCAGCAGGCCATTGATTGGCGTAATTATGGCTAAATTCTTGCAAGTAATTTGAAAGATCTGTTTGTTCAATAGACATTTCTTTTTTCTTCAAGGGAACATCCAATATCTGTAGCTGCTCATCTCTTAATTCTTCAAACCACTTTCTTTTAAAGGGACTATACACTGAAAAATTATTCCCAGTTTTAGTTTTCAGAGTACCAGGCTCATGTATAACTTGATCATGATAATGAAATACTCCAATACCATTTTCTTTAAATGATTGAAAAATTTCTCGATCTCTCTTTAATTCATTAATGGGATACTCAACATTAAAATACAAGTTTTTAATATTTTGATCTTGGCAAAATTTAAGAAGTACATCTTTAGTGTCAGCGTAAGTATCAGCCTCAAGAATTACTAGAGGCACATTTAACTCATTTAATTTTTGTTGTAATGAATCTAAATTTCTAAACCAAAAATTAATTTTCACTTCAGCATCGTTATGCTCAAGCCATTGCTTTCTGTTAACAAAGAAGATAGCAATAACTTCCTCGCTGTTTTGACAACAATGGTAGAAGGCAGGATTATCTAGAACGCGCAAATCGTTCCTAAACCAACAAACAGATTTCATAATAATTTTTGTAATTTTAATTTAAGGGCATCTCTTTCAGTCACAACAAATTTTTTGACATTCCCATGGTATTTATTCTCGGATAAGTGCAGCTCATCAAGTCTCATTATTTTGAGTAGGCCTTTTTCTTGCAGGCTCTGCATAAAATCGTGATGCATTTCATATTGAATTGGACCCTTCATTTCAATCACATTGATAAAATAACCCCTACTGATAATTTCAGATATCCTTGTAGTGCTATCTGCTGTAACAAAGATATGACTATGTTCGTCTAGATTCTTAGTTAGTAATTGCAAATCAGTATTTTCAGTATCAAGATGCTTATGTTCTGGACCAGAGTTTTCTTTTAAATTTTGCCACGCAAACTTTGGTGTTCTTTTTGAATTGATAAAAGTACTACTTATATTTTTAAATTCAAAGGCTAACCTATACCAGTCTTTTTCGGAATAATCATATCCATTTCCATCCCCTCCAACTAGAACGAGACTTTGCCTCGTTGGTTGTCTTTCATTTTCATATGGTTTAAATCTAGTTGGCGGCAACTCAGAAGCAATTACTTTATACACTTTGCCAACATCAGAATTTTCAGAAACAACACCGTCAAATTTTTTGATTATTCTTAATTTTGGACTGCCAATGTAAATAATTTTTGCTTTAGAAGCTTTTGCCAAAAGATATGCAGGAACAGCTGTTCTTGTACCGGAACAAATAACAAAATCAAATTTGTAATCAACCACACTCGGGTTGAGCAACCTTAAAATAAAAAGTAAAAATTTTTCATTTATTAATCTTAATGATCTTTCAAGAAATCCAGGGAATGAAATGAGATCTTTATGTAGATAGAAAACATCTTTTTTAGGATCATAGTTTTGTAAGACATCTCTTAAACCTAAGCAATGGCTGAGATCACCAGCTTTCTTATCAGCTACTATAGCTATTTTCATAACTTGCCATTTGAAATTTTTACTGAGTATCTGTCGGAATCTATTAAAGAAAATTCCACTTTTCCTCCTGCTTCCTCTACTAAACAAATACCAGCAGCAAAGTCCCATAGATAGACGCCTTTTTCCGCATAAAAGTCACATTTACCAGAAGCAACATACGCACATGAGAGTGCTGCACTTCCAAACATTCTTATTTTTTTCCAACCTTTTAAATCCTCTAAGAATTCCATAGATGAAGTAACAGATTCTGAAGCTGGGAAGCCAGTAGTTAGGCTTGCTTTATCTTTTTCTTTTATTGTTGAAACTTCAATTCTCACATTGTTAAGTTTTGCTCCATGATTTTTGATAGCTTCATAACATTCATTAGAATTAAAATCATAAATCACACCAATAAGACATTCATCCTCATCCATTAAAGCTATAGATACACAACATTGATTTAAACCCCTAAAATAATTTGCAGTGCCATCAATTGGATCTACAACCCATCGTAACTTTTCATCTATTTGAGTAGCAATTTCTTCACCTTGAACTTTAATTTTTGTCGCAGCAAGCTCTTCTCTAATTAATTCTTCAGTTTTGCGATCTAATTCGAGTTTAATATCACGGCCTTTTTGACTTTCGATAATTTTTTTTTCAGATTTTTGTTTAAGCAAAAAAGTACCAGCTTTTTTTGCGGTCTTTTTTGCTATTGAACCTAACTTAACCAGATTCATTATCTTTTACCCCTAGCCAAGCATCCTTACACATTTCGCTCAAATCGTATTCTGCTTGCCAATTAAGTTCATTAAGTGCAAGTTTCGGATCTGCATAACATTTAGCGACATCACCAGGCCTTCGATTGCAAATCCTATATGGAATTTTAATCGAATTAGTAGATTCAAATGTTTTGATCAATTCATATACTGATGTGCTAACTCCAGTCCCTAAATTAAATATACTTTCACCATTATTTTTTAAAATGAATTCAATTGCTGAGAAATGGCCAGCAATTAAATCTAATATATGTATGTAATCTCTTTCACCACTACCATCTCTGGTTTCATAATCATCTCCTAAAATTTGAAGCTCTTCATCAATCCCTAAAGCAACTCTGATTATTCTGGGCATGAGATTATTGGGTAAGTCAAAAGGATTTTCATATATGATTTTTTCCTTGTGAGCTCCAACAGGATTAAAATATCTTAAAGACACGACATCAATGACCCCGACTCTTGCTGCTTCTGAAAACATTCTTTCAACAGCTATTTTAGTACTTCCATAGACCGACATTGACTTAATCTCAGCTGTTTCAGGTATGGGTTGCTGATCGCTATCACCATACACTGTTGCTGATGAGGAAAAAATAAGTTTCTTAACCTCATTGTGAGCCATAGCTTCAATTAAGTTTATGGAGCTTACGACATTGTTGTTCCAGTATTTTATTGGGTGTTTTTGTGATTCACCTACCGCCTTTAATCCTGCAAAATGAACAATTACATCAGGTTTAAATTCTTTAATGCAGTTTGATAATTGTTCACTTTGAATAGAAAGATCTATTTCGAAGAATTCAAAATTTTTTTCAAATATATTTTTCAGATTATCAATCTGTTCAGGCTTAGAATTGGAAAAATTATCTAGTGCAAGAACTTTATGATTATTTTTTAAAGCTTCATAGGCAAAGGTGCCTCCTATATAGCCAGCACCTCCGGTAACTAAAATTTTCATTTCTTTTTAAAAGCGTACTTTGGCAACATCATAAAGTAAATCATCGTGTATATCAGCATGTACCATAAACAAAGAAATATGAGCAGTACTGAATTTGATTTAAAAAGGTTTGCTGCATATAAAAAAGGGAAATTTAAAGAAAAGATAAATAGAGTGACTATAAAATGTCTTAACCTTATTTTTTTAAATCCTACTTTCTTAGATATTTTTTTAAACACGAGCATATGAAAGTGCAAGCCATCTGGTTGCAATGCTGACATTTTTCTAAAAAAAACTTTTCTAACAATTGAAGATAGAACTTCCGTCACAGGATAAATCAACATAGCTAATACAAACCAAGGCGAATAACCATTATCAAAAGTATACTCAATTAATGCAATTGGTATGAGAGCGCCAAGTAAATAAGCACCTGCATCGCCTAGAAAAAGCTTACCAAATGGAAAATTGAACAAAAAAACAGCAAATGTAGCTAAAAATAAAGCTACCATAAATGTCAGCCAATCTGCTCCACTATTAGTTTCATACGCAAGAATAAGCGTAAACAAAATACTTAAACAGTAAGTAAGCAACAAACCGTTAAATCCATCGATAATATTAAAGGCATTTATAATTCCTACTAGTGAAAATATTAGAAATAAAAGACCTATTATTTCAATTTCTAATAATGCATCAAAAAAAATTATTCCAACACTTTCTATTCTTATATCGAGCAAGAAGAAGAATAATATTGGAGTTGGCAGCAATAATAACAATCGGTATATTGGTTTCATGTTGAAGTTTATATCATCCATTAAACCTATTAGAAAAACTGGCACGCAACATAGAAGAGCTAATCTTAAAAAATCGTAATTACCAGTTTCATCTATGAAATAAGCAGTAATGAGCAAAGGAAAATAAATTGCTATTCCACCAAGCCGTGATGTACTTTTTTTGTGAAATGTTTGTGGAGAAGCTCTCAAATTTGTCACAAATTGATTCTTAAAATTTTTATTTACAAACCATAATAAGAAACAGAATAATAGTGAAAGCGGAAATACGTCAGTCATTGTGATAATTCTCCATTAAATATTTTACTTCTTGCATGAATTCCCCAGCATCAACTCCGTTTACCACTCTGTGATCATATGAAAGAGCTAAGGGTGTTATTAGTCTTTCAGTTGTTTCATTATTGAGAAGTTGTAATACTTTTTTCGAACGTGAGACACCAAGAATCCCTACTTCTGGAGGATTAATGATTGGTGTAAATCCCGTACCTCCAATTGCCCCAAGGCTTGATATTGTAAATGTAGCTCCCTTAAGGTCCTTCTCCATTAGAATCTTTCTTCTAGCCTTATCTGCAAGCTCGTTAATCTTTTCTGATATTTGGCCTAAATTGAGTTCCTCTACATTTCTTATAACGGGAACAATTAAGCCTTGATCAGTATTAACTGCAATGCCGATATTCACATATTTTTTTAACATTAATTTGCCATCACCCACCAATGTTGAATTTATTATAGGTCGCTTTAAAAGAACTATTGAACATGCTTTTACAATGTAAGCAAGCAAGGAAATCTTATTTTTAGAAACGTCATTTAATATTTTTCTATGTTTTTCTAAGTTTGTTACATCAACTTCCTCAAAGTGAGTTACATGAGGTATTGATGACCAAGAATTATAAAGATTTTTAGCGCCTGCTTTCCTAATTTTTGATTGATTTTCGAGAGTAAAGTCTCCAAAATTTTCAAGATCTGATAATTCAGCATATTCTTGAGGTTTTGTTTCAGATAGAGATTGAATAAAGTTTTTTACATCATCTTTTGTAATAAAACCATTTTTACCGGTCCCTTTAATTTTTGTTAAATCTATACCAAGTTCTCTGGAGATTTTTCTCACTGCAGGACCAGAGTTTATCCCCCCAAAAATTTGTAGATTCTCTGTAAATTTTTTATCTTTTTGCTGAGCTTCTTTTTTCACCTGCACTACTTGGTCTTCGACTTTTATTTTTTCAGGTTGACTTTCATCTTTATCAATTGGAGCGTCATTTACTTCTAACGTTGCAAAAATCTTTCCCTCAGAAACACTTTCGCCCTCTTTTACCAAAACGCTTATAATGACACCATCGTAATCGGCAGGCACTTCCATCGCAGCTTTTTCAGACTCCAGTACAATTAAAGGATCATTTTTTTTGATCTTTTCGCCTTTTGAGATGGCTACCTCAATTATTTCTGTATCTTCAGCTTCACCAAGGTTAGGGATTTTTAAATCTATCTTCATCTCTTTAAATAATGCTTAGAGTTAAACTTAATTTTGTTATCTTCAGCAAACTTTTTAGCCTCTTTATCCATTTTTAAAGCTTTTAGTGAATTAAAAACTATATGTTTAGCATCTATTTCAAAGAAAGACCGTAATTTTTCTCTGGTATCACTTCTTCCAAAACCATCAGTACCAAGACAAACATAGTTGCCTTTCACCCATTTTCTAATTTGTTCGGCATAGAGCTTTTGATACTCCGAAACTGCTACTGTCGCCATAGATACGCTGAAACAATCCTCAACGTACGATTTTTTTTCAGATTCGTAAGTTCTATCTCGATCAATTGCAGTCCCTTCTCTAGCCAATTCATTAAAACTAGTAATGCTCCAAACCTCTGCACTTACTTTCATTTTTGATAAGGTAGCTTGTGCCAACAAGGCAAATCTCAGAGTAAGTCCAGAAGCCAGAATTCTCAATTTTGGATTTTTTGAACTCTTAAATTTGTAAGCTCCTTTCATTATAGCTGTATTGGTTGCGGTGCTTGGTCTTTTGGGATGAACATAGTTTTCATTCATTAACGTTAAATAATAGTAATTATCGTTATTTTTTACATACATATCATCAATACCTTTTTTAATAATTGTGGCAAGCTCATAATCGAAACATGGATCGTAAGATCTGCAGTTCGGAATAGTTTGCGCTAGCAGATGACTATGGCCATCTTGATGTTGAAGACCTTCACCATTAAGTGTTGTTCTTCCTGAAGTAGCACCAAGCAAAAACCCTTTAGCCCTGGCATCACCTGCAGCCCAAGCTAAATCATGGATTCTTTGAAACCCAAACATCGAATAAAAAATATAAAACGGGATCATTGGTAATTGATTATTTGCATAAGATGTTGCTAAAGCTAGCCAAGCAGAAAATGCACCAGCTTCTGTAATCCCCTCTTCAAGCATTACCCCATCCTCTGATTCTCTGTACCACATAACTTTATCAGCATCCTCTGGTGTATATTTCTGGCCTTCTCTACTGTAAATTCCAAACTGTCGAAAAAGACCATCCATCCCAAATGTTCTTGCTTCGTCAGGCACTATTGGAACTATTTTTTCTCCAATTTTCTTATCACGAAGCATGTTTGTAAGAAGCCTGACAAAAACCATTGTTGTGGACATTTCTCTTTTTGATTTATCGTTAAAATCTTCAAAAGGTGACTCATTGTCAAAATACTGGGGTTCTAAATTAGTCTGTCTCACGGGCAATCTGCCCCCAAGTTTTGCTCTTGCCTCTAAAAGGTATTCTTTTTCCTTACTTCCAATAGGAAGTTCTAAAAATGGGGGGTTATCTAGCTGTTTAACAGAAATTGGTAGTTCAAAATTTGAAACAAACTCTTGTAATATGTCTTTACTAAGTTTCTTTACTTGATGAGCGGTATTATCTGCTTGTCTTGAACCAAAACCATATCCTTTGATTGTAAAAGCTAAAACAACTGTAGGCTTATCTTTAACTTCATACGCTTTCTTGTAAGCATTATAGATTTTGATTGGGTCATGCCCCCCTCTATTCAACTCTTCAATTTCAGCATCTGTCATGTCCTTTACAAGCTCAAGTGCATCTGGGTGCTTGCCAAAAAAATGTCTTCGCGTGTATGCGCCACCTTTAGCCTTAAAATTCTGGTATTCACCATCAACTGTATTATTTATGACCCACCTCAATGCGCCTTTAGTATCTTTTTCAAACAGCTTATCCCATTTCCTACCCCAAATAAGGTTAACCACATTCCAACCAGCTGCTTTAAAAATTGACGCAAGTTCGGTAACAATTCTTGAATTACCTCTGACAGGGCCATCTAACCTTTGTAAGTTGCAATTAATTACAAATATTAAATTATCAAGCTTTTCTCTTGCTGCGAGAGATATTGCTCCAAGAGATTCAGGTTCATCCATTTCCCCATCTCCACAAAACATCCAGATTTTTCTGTTTTCATGTGATTTTAATAATTTTCTTTGCTCTAAATATTTCATAACATGAGCTTGATAAATTGACATTATTGGGCCTAAGCCCATTGATACCGTTGGAAATTGCCAATAGTCAGGCATTAACCATGGATGTGGGTAGGATGAAAGACCGTTGCCGTCGATTTCTTGTCGAAAATTTTCTAATCTGTCCTCTGAGAAGAAGCCTTCGAGAAACGTTCTTGCATAAATTCCAGGAGACGAGTGTCCTTGATAGTAAATCATGTCTGCAAGCCCATTATTACCACCACGGAAGAAATGATTGAAACCAACTTCATATAAAGTTGCAGCAGAAGAATAGGTAGAAATGTGTCCGCCGAGATCTTTGTCCTTGTTGGCTTTGAGCACCATCAAAAGTGCATTCCACCTAATGAAGTGCCTAATTTTTTCTTCGATCTCCCAATTGCCAGGATAATCCTCTTCTTCATTTACAGATATAGAATTTTCAAATGGTATTTGTTTAAAAAAATCACTTATAAGGCCCTTGTTTTCAGCATATTTGAAAAAATTATTAAC
>MDTB01166958.1_pt1 | contig 16725 bp, 6 predicted proteins | sample 811161 | NCBI WGS metagenome assembly MDTB01 (sample SAMN05326650, study PRJNA326480) | marine metagenome | isolation source: seawater | place: Mediterranean Sea | collected 2009
GCTGCACCAGTAGTTATATTAAATGTATCACCAGTATCACCTAGTATTTCAATAGACTTGGTGTTAATGTTAACATCATCAACCTGTAAATTAGTTAACGTTCCTAACGACGTTATGTTTGTTTGCGCAGCTCCAGTTACGGTAGCCGCTGTACCTGTAGTGTCTTGATTTAACGTCGGCACTGCAGCTGAAGTTAATCCAGTAATATGTCCATATGTATCTAATGTTACATCTTGTATAAATGTTGAACCACTATTATCAACACTAGCTTGCGACGATGTGTCGTCATGATTAACAGTGACCGTATCAGTAGCACTAACAACAGTACTAATAGCATTACCGCCAGCTATATCTAGCGTATTACCATGCGCTATTGTTTGATTGCTACCACTATCACCTGTTAATGTAAATTCAGTTAGTTGATTTGTGTTTGTATCAGAAACAGTATTAGTGATTGTTACTGTTCCGTCAGCTGTAGTTTCGCAAGTAATTCCTGTTCCGGCAGCGAAGAATAAATCATCTCCTTGAGTTATAGTAGTAGCATTAGAGTCAGTGGTGGCGGACACTGTAAAACCGCTACCCATTGTATTGCTATAGTTAGTAGCATGTATAGTACCAGCACTTGCACCCGTCCAATCTATGTGTTCGTTCGGCACAAAGTTTGTTAATGCATCATGATCTAGTTGACTTGTTAAAGCTACAGTTCCAGTAGCGTCTGGTAATGTTATTGTTCTATCAGCTGTAGGTTCACCTGCTACAAAAGTTGTTTCGTGATCGTCAGGTGTAGTGCCTTCAAATATAATACCATCACCACCTCCAACAAAAGTTAAATTACCATATGATGTTATATTACCTGTATTATCAATTGCAAACTTATGACCAGAAGTATTATAACCACTACCACTAGCGCCACCAACGGAACTCCAAAAATAAAAACTACCTCCACCTTGACTTCCAGTACCTCTACCAGCTATCACGTGCATGTTACCACCAGATTTATTAGTTCCATAACCACCACCACCCTTCCATGCTGCAGCTGCACCACTCACGGAGCCAGAGGTAAAATCTTGTTGGTCAATTAAACCACCAAGGCCAGTGCCGAAAACATTATAAGAACTAAGACCAATTATATTTGATGCTGTTGTCATAACGTCTGGACTATAACCAAGGCCGTTAACGGACGATGTTATCTTAATATCGTTTGTGCCATTAACCGTTAGTATATTGCCGCTAAAATTTAAACCACTTTCAGATGTTACTGTTCCATCACCATCGTCAGTTATTATTCTATTAGCCCCTCCACCAAAACCAACCTCAGTTAAGTCTAAATCTATAGTAGAAGTATAATTACCACCAGTCGTATTTGACTGTGATATATCTAGACCAGTACCAACAGATATATCAACACCTGTCATATCGCCGGTAGACACATCTTGTTTATATAACTTACCGTCAGCATCAACACCAACAACGTGGTCTTGAGCTGATTCAGTAAGATCTTCTAAATAGACATCACTTCTAAATCTAGATATAAAATCCCATATGTGTTGGCCTATCCATTTCATGCTACCCTATTTTAGTGAGTTCCTTTTTAACAGTATCAATAACTTCTATCTGCTCTTGTGAATTGCAATTATCAAAGTCCTTGCCGTAAGTTGATGTAGCCTCAGACTCTAAAAACGTTCTCAAGTAAACCTCTTCTAGCATCACCACGTCAATAACTGCACCATCTTTTAAAGTTATAGTTGCCATTATATTTCAAATCCAAAATTTAAAATCATAAATCTAAATCTAGGACATGTACCCTTATTATCACATGTAGCGCAAGGACAAACCATTATTTCAAATAATGTTAATGTACCTAATCTAAAGTTTATTTCGTATTTTTCTTTTTTGTTGCCCGCTTTCCACGAGTTAATCCAATTTACCATATCTTATTGTTTTTGTTATACTATTATTATCACACATTTATTGGTGTGCATAACATTTCTTATTTTTATTCTCTGTTTTATTCTTACATCTACTACCAGCCTTGGTTCTACCAGTACATCTATATTCTTTTATCCCATCACCGTCTCTATCCATGCCATCTTTAAACTCCATGTGATGATAACACTTCCATGTTTTAGCTGTTGTTTCAGTGGTTAAACCACATCTACCGCCAGATGATTTTCTACCAGAACATCTAACGGTTTTTATTCCTTTGGCTCTCTTTTCTTCTTCTTCTTTCTTTTTGTCTATTTCTTTTTGCTTGGCGTCTTCTATCTTTTTCTTTTCTTTGTTTTTAATTTTAGCTATATCTTTAGCAGCTTCTAATTCTTCATCTTCAACACCTAAGTCCCATCGGTTCCAACCAAATAACATGGCTATACGCTTCCATGTTTCATGTTGTCCAGTTAAAGCTTCCTCAACATTGTTAGCTTTGTTTACTATTCTAGCTAATGGTATATTAAATAAAGCTTCAATTAAATTAGCAGCCATACCAAGATTAGGATTTTCTATCCTCCAACCTAATTCTTCTCCAACACCCCTGTTATACTTGTCAGCATAATAAGCGTTCATTATTTTTCTAATCTTACTACCTATAGGTGGAGAAAGATTAACAACTTCTAATGCTATTTTTTCTAACCTATCTTTTCCCCAGCCTTTCTGCCTTTGAATATGCCATTGTATGGCTGTGTTCTTTAATGTCGAAACTAAAGCTCCGTACAAACCAGTACCACGCAAGAAAGAGTCTAATGCACTATTAAAAGTTCTTTGTGTTTTATTTGCTATTTCCTCTTCATCATCTCCCCACATTATAAACGCCAATGCAGATTGCAACGCCGCGAATATAATATTTTGAACAGCACCATAATATATTATTTTAGATATATTAGTTTTAGTATCGCCTCTACCATTAACTAAATCAGATAAAGCTTTTTTAGTTAATCTACCATACTGCATTGTAACATTTTGAAATGCTAGTATAATACGACCAAGTGGACCAGCTTGTTGCTGTGATATTAAATCTTCTCTTGATGATTGTTGTGTAGACTCAGCAACCTCTTGCCAGTCCAACATAGCTTGTTCGCTAGCCTCTTTAGGTGATTTACCCTCTTTGATGTACTTTTTATACCTGTTTCTAAACATTGATGCCCCACCAAAAGCTATAGCAAAACTATCAACAGCCTGTGTTGGCGTAAAACCTATTTGAAGTAAATAGTTTATAACAGTTCTAGGGCTGTAGCCATTTTCAGCAAATGACTTTGTTAATTCAGAAGCAGATACATCTGTCTGTAGACCACGCCTTCTTTGTTTTAACATGTCTGAATTAAATAACATTGCAAAGTCTTTCCAAAACTGCGGTTGATTAGCAAATGCAGCTGATGCTTTAAATATATTGTTATCACTCCAGTTTATAAAGTTAACCGTCGACATAGTTTGAAGTAAAGCAGATCTCATATTAAAGAACATAATAGCACCAACGGAGCCATTTATCCACTCAGTAAACCTATTAACAATTTTGCTTTGACCTTGTATTCTATTAGTACCGTTTTCCATACGATACAATATATCATTAAGCGCTTCAACAAACCCGTCACCATAAGTACCTTTTATTTTACTAAGATTTGCTGGACTAAATATTATATTTTTATTATTTATCCACTCTTCTAAAAACTCTTTTCTACCAACCGTGTCTACTATACTTCTAAGATCTGTTGGTATACTTTCTACAGACCAATTTTCGCTAGGCGGTAGATAACCATCTGATCTTTTTGTTATAATAGACAAAGCGTCTGCAAAAGCTTTTATATCAGGGTTTATATTAACGTAATTTACTAACTCATCTATAGTTGCTTGATCTGTACCTGGTATTTCAAAACCATTTTTGTTCCACAAGTACATTCTTATAGCGGTGTCTGTAGTCCATATACTATCAGGCACTCTTTTGTTTAATTCTTTTTTTACGTTTGGATATTTTTTCTTTAACTCTTTGTAATCATCAACCATGTTTTGCTTGTATGTATTCCAAGCTCTAATTCCTTCTCCAAAAGGTTTAAATAAAACTTCTTCAAAAAATCTCATGTCAGCATCACCCCGTTTACCTTTGCCTAAAAAGTAATATATTAAACCTTTAAAGTCCTCAGCTGATGGTGGTATGTACAACCTCCACTTGCCTATGCCCTTACCACGTTTTTTAGCCTCAGCCTCTGTCATTACCTTGTCTGAAGGTATACCTTTTTTTCTTTCAATCATATCATTAAACTCCTTGTTCATATTATTAGCTCTTTGGCTAAACGCTTGAACAACTTTTGATTTAATATCTAATTGATCTAGTACAGTTTTTACAGCTTCAACGTTTTGTAAAGCATCATCAACAAAGTACATATCATTATATCCTTCCGCAAACTTACTTAACATCCATTCTGCTTTGGCATTACCTGAACTATTAGCTAATCCAGTTATATTTTCTATAGGTATATTTAATCCTTGTGATTTTAAAAACTCTTGTATAGCGGGTGCTGAAGCCTGAGGCCTAGCCGTTAATACAAACATGTCTTTAGTTCCATATTTTTTAGCTCTATCTCTAGCTTTGTTTAATAACGGCCCAGGCTTACCGTCAACAACATCATTAAACTCTGAGAAGTCAAACTCACCTCCACGTTCTAATATATTATCTCCTTGTGCAGCAAACTCTTCAGCATCTAATCTAAGCTTTTCATAACCATTAACAAAATCTTCCATTTGATTTACTAATAAATCTGGCATTGGACTATCTATGTTTAAGTTATCTGTATTAACCTCCATAAACCTATCAGCAAACATGGTTTTAAAGTTTACTTTATTTTTCTGTACAGCTTCATGATTACGTTCTACAATCTTATCTAACAACGATCTTTCCTTCCTAGCTCTATTACGTTCTAAGGCTACATCTAAGGACGTATCTACAAATAACATACTTACATCATAACCTTTAGATTGAAACTCATCTACAAGCTTTTTCATTGAGTTGACAGAGCCTCCAGTGCCATCAATAACAACACCGTCAGCCTTACCCTTATACTTCATCATTTTTCTTCTAGCAATACCTCTAGCTTGATGTTGTAATTTACCAAGTGTACTTCTTTGAACCTTAGTTAACTCGTTCATATTTTCTGGTAACCCAGAGTTTTTCTTTAACCACTCTAGTGATATGTCTGAGTTGACTACTTTAAATCCTTGTTTAGCTAAACCCAACTTACTAATAACATTACCTTTGCCACTACCAGACCCACCAGCTAAGAATATAACTTTACGATTAGGTTTTGGTTGACCGTCAGCATTAGGAACTCTAGCTCTAACGCCTGATTTTGTTTTAGCTAATGTATCATCAAAATCAAAAGTTGACATTCCTTTTGTAACGCTTCTGTTGGCATTATCAATTTTTTTACTGAAAGCTTGTTTAGCGTTAACAAAAGATTTCATTTTATCTTTAGACCTTTTCATAGACTTAGCTAACTTAATATTTTTCTTAAGAGCTTTACCTGCTTCAGCTTTAGTTATACTACCAGCTAAAACTTGTTCTATAAGATAATTTTGAAAAGGAACTAAATGATCTATTTCTTTTTGATTTAAATTCATTCCGTCTATACCCACGCCAAAGGCTGCTGGTATACTTTCTCCAGTTTCAAATAATTGATACTTGTTTAGGTTAATACCAGATTTAGTATATCTAACTATACTAGCTAAGCCAGCTGGTACCCAATCTAACTTACCTTCATTTATTCTAGGGACTATAACGTCGTAGAAAAAATCTGGCATTGTAGTCTTGTATTCCTTATTAACAAGGTCGTCATCGTATTTAGATAGTGGTATTTGTCCGTAACCTAATCGTATAACTTTTTTTGCTAACTCAGGGTTTACCATATACATTGTACCTATAGCATTTTGAGGTATCATGTGTTCCTCCCTTGTTGGCATATTAAATTCTAATGAGCCATCTTCTTTTACTAACACACCTATATGTATAGCGCCAGTTCTAAATATATGATCCATATTACTAGAAGCATCTAATAATACTCTTTCGTGAAAACTTAAACCATCACCTTTTAATTTATTTAAAAAATCTAGTAGACTTATCATGAACTCTTGTTCTTGCTTTTGATTTTCTAGATATTCTTTTTTAGCTTGTTTATTATTAACAACGTTTTGAATTTTTTTAGATTGATAGTTTTCTCCATACTTAGTTCTAGTAAATAACTTTTCAAGAGTTTTTAATGGAGAGTACTTCATAAATGTACCAACCTTACCAAAAGTACTTCTACCAAGACCATATGTCATGCTTGTTTTTAATACACTTAAAACACCAGGCCCTAGCTCTTTAACCGCTTGATTCATTATTGTTCTAACTAACTTACCTCTTTTACCTATGAGTTCAAAAACTTTTCTTTGCTTCATCTCTCCTTTTCTTCCAGGAGATAGTATAGTAGATGTTCTTTTGTACTTTTCAAACTCACCATATTTTTCTGTCAAAGCTTTACTTGGAGTTAGCTTAGCAAATCTTTTCATCTCTTCAGTAACTCTCTCACTAAACATTTGTTGAGACTTACCGACACTTATTCTAGCTATTATATTAGCTGTGGCTAAATCATTTTCAATAGCGTTTAATCTTATTTCCTGATTAGCTGCTAGCTGAGATATTTGTACAACCAATTCTCTTATAGCGCCGTCAGCTTTAGTTCCAGGTATTAAAGAGCCATCAGTATTTATACCAAACATTTTTAAAAACTCTTCTTTAGTTATATCAGTTCTTTTTGTTTGCGTAGCAAGTCCAGCTGCAGTAGCACCTGTCTTCATTTTAGCTCTCCCACCTTTTGTATAGAAGTCTCCTAGCTTTGTATTAGCAACGCCAGTTGCTTTACCATCAACGTCAGTTCCTTCTGGTAATGCTTTTATTATATTATTATTTAAAGAGCCATCTTCATTTACAGCTTTATCAAATATATATTGCTGAGCTAGTTTTCTTTGCTCACCGTTTAAATCTTGTTTAGCTAGTATTCTAAGTGGATCAACACCAAACTCAGATGATATAGCATTTAACACTCCGAACAAAGGCCCTGTTGGCATAGCCTTTTTTTCTGTTGTAACTTTACCTTCTGTAGATAATAATAAATCTCTTATACCTTTGTAAGTTAAACCATCAAGTGGGACGTTAGCTTCTTCAACCGCTTCTTTAACAGCTTTTTTAACTTTACCAGGAAAACCTAGCAGATCCATAACCATTTTTAAATCACCTAGAACGTCTTTAGCTTCCTTCTTAGCCGCTACAGACATGTCCGCATTTTCTATTTGATCCATCATAGCGTCTTTATCAGACTCAATTATATCAGCTATAGTTCTTCCCTCGCCCATTTGCTTCTCTGTTGATACAGCATTTTTTTCTACAGTCTTTTTATACTTGTCCATTACATCACCTCTTGCTCTGTATATAACAGATTCACCCCTACCACCAGCAACACCGGTTAACCAACCAAATAAACTACCATTAGCGGTAGAGGCGTCAAAACCTTTTTTATTATTTTTAGGATTATTTTTAATTTTATCAACAGCTTCAGCTGTTTCCTTAGCTGTTAATTCACCTTTAGTCCTTTGATCTTCTATTTTCTCTATTTGATTTCTAGCCTTTTTAGTTAAACCACCCATGAATCTATCTTGAATATTTTCTAAAGTTTGTCTAACAAAATCATCCATTTCTTGTTGAGAGTCAATGCCTGTTTCTGATGCAACGCCTGACTGTATTAAATTTCTCAAAGGCTTCGAGTTCATTATCTCAGTCATAGCAGGCCAAAAATCGTCAGACATTTGAAAGTCTTCTTTTGTTTCGTACTTAGGTGTACCATCTGGGTTTTGAGTAAAATTATCAAAACTTGGTTTCCAGTCAGGGTTTTTATCTTCAACGGCGTTTATATTTTTATTAAACTGCTGTTGATCTTTTCTTTGCTCAGGAGTTCTAGCATCTTTAAATATTTTACCATTAGCACCTTTAGCCATCATTCTAGCTATAGCAGGATTAACTTTGTTTGTTTTAATAGAGGTGTGATAATCCTTCATGAAGTTTTTAATGTCTTCTTTATTATTAAAACTTATATCTCTAGTAGTCGTTGCGTTTGAAAATAAATTAAAAACATTCTTTAGTTTTTGTAATGGAGTATCTTTAAATATTATATCACCATCAGCCATCATCTCAGAAGCTATAGCCATAACCTCTTCTCCATTCTGTCCTTGTATTCTTTTATTAAATACTCTTTGTTTTTGTCTTGAAGAAAACACAACACCAGGTCCATTTAGTATATCTATCACCTCGTTACCTAATCTCATCTGAGCCTCAGGGTCTTGCTTTAAAGTATTATGAAATATAGCATGTATAAATTCATGTGCTGCTGTATTTATTTTACCGTCCTCTAATGCCGTATCTTTATTTATTAATATTCTAACACCAGTTAATTTACCATCTTCAACTTGAGGCTGCATAACACCATAACTATCATTAGTTAGTATATTACCTAAAGTGTTAGTAATTGTTTCTGGATTAGATTTTAGTTCTTTAGCTGCATCTACTTCTTCTTGTGTAGCATCTTTATCATTTATTACCTCGTCCATAGCTTCAACCATAGCCTCGCTTTCAGCGGCCACATCTTCAGCTTGTGCCTGTTTATCCCCAAGCTCGTACTTAGCAACTTCTTGTTCAAACTCTTTTTGATTTACCTCTTCAACTACTAAATCAGGTGCTCCAAACTCTTTAGCTTTTTCTGCTGTTTTTTGTATAATAGCATTAACGTCTTCCATATACTTTGATTGTATATCCTTGTCGTTGTATTGATTTAATATAGCATCTTTTTTATCAGCTCTAGCATCAACCTCAGCTTGTAACCCTTGTATAACCCCGGTTATTTCAGCGTCTGTCATGTCTGCGTATATACCAGATCTAGCCATAGCTTCTTCAGCATCTTTTCTAGCCGCAAAGTTTTGTTTATCAAACTCAACTAATTGCATTTTCTCCTCAGGAGTTAACATATCAACTCTTTTAATTTGCTTTTGTAGTTGATCGTTTTGCGCATCTAATAAATTAATGACTTTAGCTATTTTCTTTCTATTAGTTGGAGTTGCGTTTTGCATATCCTCCATAGCTAAGTCATTATTTATTTTAATATTTTTATATTGATTGTTATCGTATTTACCAGACAAGAAAAAGTCTAGCATTTCTTTTTGTGAAACCTTTTTTCCATCTATTTCATAGGAGGCTGGACCATCTGGTTGTTTACCTTTTTTATAATTAGGCATTTCAGCACCTAGTTCGCTAACCATCTTTTCTATCATGTTAGCTCTTGTGGCCATTGATTGATTTTCATCTGCCCTAGTAAATGGTTGAATCATGCCCTTAGCCAACCAAGGGCTTTTTAAGCCTATTGATATCATACCACCACTAACAAACTCTTCAGCTACACCATCCCACACACTGCCTTCGTAAACACCCATTTTCTGGTCAAGCCACCTACTAGCAATCCCTGCAGCAACCTCACTACCACCCTCTGACGCTACATCAAGAACACTTTTACCGGTGACTCTAGCTATATTTTTAGGTGAGTATATATTTCTTTTAATAGCACTATCAAAACCTAGCATACCTTTATTACCAGCAAAAGCTCTTTTGAAATATTTAACTTGGCCTAATGTTATTCTTTCAGACCAAGCTTCTGTTGCACCAGTTAACAAGGCGTTACTATACAAATGAAAAGCATTTAAATCAACACCATGTAGTTTTTCATAATTTCTTAAATCCTTGTATTTACCTGCACCAGAGTAAGTACCTAGTAAAGGTAGAGCATAACCACCACTGGCCATTACAGCTGCTAATATAGGTGCTTGACCACCAGCCATGTGGGTAAACCAATCACCAAAGTCAGCAGCACTGTCTATGTTATTAAACTGCATTGGTCTCCTTATAGAACTTCTCATCATCTCAAGACTTTCGTCTACAGTATCGCTTCTATTTTCAACAAAGCTTTGAGCGTTACCTAACCAAGTATTTTCACTAATACCCATTTCTAATGGAATACTTAAAAGAGCGTCTGGTAAATCCATAGTTAATGTTTTAACTATATCTAAAGTTGTAGCCAAAGCTTCTGTAGAAAATACTCTTACTGGTTCGTGATTTCTACTTAGAGCATCTTGAGCTAACATTAATTTCACTTGATCGTCTTGAAGTTCATTAATCTTATTTATATCTTTACTCAATGAACTATATTGTGCAGGTATAGTTATAGTAGATAATGTGTTAAACTCTTTTAGTTTGCTAACATAATCTTTATCAAACTTTGATAACCTTTTTATTGCCTCTTCGTTTGTCCAAAAGTCTTGCTGGTTTGTTATGTTTAAATCTTCAGCTATTTCTACAACAACATTTTCAAGTCCAGTAGGAAAGTTTGCTATATCTTCTTGAAGTGAAACTAATCTATCAGCATTAGACTCTAATACATCTTGTTTTCTATCTACAGTAGAAGTAAACTCCTTTATTTCATTTGATATATCATTTAACTTACCTTTAGCTTTCTTTTCTAATACATCTTGAACTTGCTCCTCACTCCACATATTGCCAGCACCTAGATCTTTTATTCCATCTCTTAAGTTGGAATTAAAAGCTTCTTCCGTCTTTTCTCTAAGTATAGTGTTAGAAACGTTATTCATTATGTTGCTTCTTTCATCTTCACTCAGCTCAAGGTTGTTTATAATATCTTTAAATCTATCATCATTATACAGTACATCATATGTTCTTGATACCTCTGTTTTTCTACCTATAGCTGGAACAGCACTTATAGGCGCTGTAACATTTCCATTTTCATCTTTATTTAACAACCCTCTTTTTAGAGCTTCTTCTTCAGTAATAGATTCAGTTGGATTACCTTTTCTATCTAACAATGTCCACTCATTAAGATATTTTTCAAAGTAGTCTGCGTTTTTATTAAATATAGGTTTATTATACCCCATTTTATCAGCAGTACTTTTGTCCATAAAATCTTTATTAAACTCGTCTACGTTACCTCCGTAGTATTGTTCAATAAACCTTTGTGTTGCTATATTTTTTCTAGACTCTTCATCAGCTTTTATAACTGTTGCTAAATTACTTTTATTATCATATATACTGAGTTCGCTACCCTTATCAAACTTTTCAATATCGTCTCCTAATAAAGCTATGTAGTTTTGTAACTCTTCTTTACTTGGTTTACCAAACTTTTCTTCGTTAACAAAATCACCATACCAATGAGTTCCCTTTGATCTACCACCATCTCTTTCTTGAGTGCCTTGTATTGAGCCCCATATATGCAATACTTCTTCTAAAGATTTATTCTCTATATTAAGTTTTTTAGCGTAACTTTTTACAGCGTCAGTTGTTTTATTTACGTCCGTGTTTATTTCTTTTAGCTGATCTTTTGTGACCTCAGCCGTCTCTACAAACATGTCAATAGCGGCATCTTCATAACCAGCATCTTGATTAGCATTTCTATCAACCCAAGAATTTATTAAGTTTATTTGTTTCTCGTACTCTTCTGGATCGTTATTTTTTAATAACCTTAATGAAGTGTGTTTAATTTGTATTGAACTTTTACCATCTATAGTTTTCAGTTCAGTGACGTCAGGTCCAGGAGATTTCTCTTCTGGTATAATACCCCAGTCAGCAAAGTTGTCCCCTATTAATTCAGCGGCATCCTCTTCTGTACCAAGGAACAAGTCTTCGGTTAATACATTATCTCTAGTTTGTTCCCATCTAGGATTTAAACTAATTTGTGAAATTCGATCTTTCTTTTCCTCTTCAGATAATTCATTAATCATTGATGATGATTCTGGTGCTGCTACACCCGCTTCAATAGCATCTAGTGATATTTTTTTATTGTCAACCCATTCCCACGTTTCTTCGCCGTCAGCGTCAACGCCAGTTTTAGTCCACGTTTTACCATGTGAAAAATCTCCTTCGTCTTCAGATCCTTGGCGAAACTGTAAGTCCGATGAAGTATCTTCCAAGGGTGATTCCGTATTTTCGTCTTGATTGTTTTGGGGCGGATTTGCCCCTTGATCCTTTCCCGGCTCATCAGTTATTAATTCAGCCGTAAGGTTTTTTTCTGTTAGTTTTTGTTGAAATGTTTGTTTAGCGTTTTCGTCGTTCTCATCGAACTCGACAACTCTACCATCTGATAGTTTGTATTTTCCCATACTGTTTCGTTAGTTACCCGTTAATAAAATGGTGTTATATTTGGTCTGGTGATATGGTTTTATTTAATTCATTTTCTCTTTGATCCATTAATAATATTAATCTATCTATATTTTTTTGCATTAAACTTGGCGTGTCTGTTTCTGGCCCATAGCTTCCAGCTAATATGTCTCTAGCGTTTTCAAGTTCAGCTACACTCATTTCTTTAATAGGTTTTTTATTTTCTATTCTATTTCCAAATCTATCAAACTCGTTTATAGCTCCACCCGCTGGTAGTTCTAAATCGACTGTAATACTTTCTTCACTAAGGCCACCTATTAATTTGTTAACATCGTTAACTTGTGTATTCAATGTGGATAAATGCCTTTTGTTTCTTAACTGAGATTTTTCCCAGTTTTTTTCAGTGTGTATAGTAAAGTATTCTGTTAAATATTCTTTAGCTAGATCGTTGTCATTTATAAGTGCATCAGCTATAGCAGTAGCGTCATCATCTGATATAAATTCAACGCCATCTCCATCGCTATCTGGATCTACATTTTGTATGTGACTAACATCAACACCAAGATCTCCATATGAGCCTTCTTTTAAAGATGATATTAAGTCATCTCTAAAAACTCTTCCAGGTATAAACTTATCTGATAATGCCATTGATTTAACAGAGCCTTTGTTAACTATGTTGGCTACCTTACCTCTTTCAGCTTCATAATCAAAATCTACATAGTTGTAAGGATCTGACTCCTCCGCTGACTTTAGCGTGTTTTCAATATAAGCATCAAAAACATTTTTAGAGCTTTGGTCAAAAGAAAATTCTTGATTAAGTCTATTTAAATCTCCCTCTGAGTAATATACTGTTTGACCGTCTTGCTCTGTGGCTAATTTATATTGACCATCCACCCAAGCCCATTTACCATTTTTAGCGGCATCAGCAATAGATTGCGCCTCTGGACTTTGCTTAAAGGTATTTTCTAGACCATCAACGTCATTATCACCTGAATTAGCTAAATCCGTTATAGCACCCTCCAAAGCTTCTTGTTGAGCTTTCATGTCACCCATGTGTCTCATTATCTTAGCTCTGCTAGCGTTATCTCCCCACATGTAGTCAGCTTTCATTTCCATTAAATCATCTATCCTAGCATCATAATTAGCATCGTTTAAACCAGGCTGTCTATTCATCTCCCACTCAACAAACTCGTTAAACTTATCTCTTCTTTCACCTAACTCTTCAGCGACAGGCTTAGCTATGGTATCAGCTATTTTAGTCATACCTTTAGCCGCGGCTAAACCTTTATCTTTTATACCACCACCAGCGGCAGCGTAAGCACCTTTAATTAAACTTTCATCACTCATATTATATATATTTTTTAAGTACCAAAACCAAATGTACCATCAGCGCCAGCAAATGAAGCGGCGTTACTTATACCACCAGATATAGCATCCCACTTAGCTCTGTTTGCATCTTCCGCTTGTTGCATGTAAGCTGCAGTTTCTTGTTGGGCCATGCCTAATAGTGTCGATTGTTTTTCCATTTGTCTTTGTTGAGAAACTTGTTGACCCTGCGCTCTCATTTGAGAAACATTAGCTTGACCACGTCTTTCCATTTCTTGTATTCTACCAGCTTGCATTGCCGCAGATTTTTGATTTGCGGCTTCTTGAGCACCTATACTAGCTGATGATCTTTGAGCCGCTATTTGACCTTGTTGAGCTAATGATTGAGCTAATGAAGCTATACCACTACCACCAGCAGCGCCTCTTAATCCTTGTAGTATATTTGCTTGACTTCTTTGAAAAGTATCTCTTTCAAACTCTGCTTGTTGTTGGTTGACAGTTAAGTCTTCCATAGTATTTTCCATGCCAGCATATGCATTACCTATATTAGCAAATGGATTACTAGTGTCTAAATTAGAATATATCTCTTTCATTCTATTCATCTCTTTTCTAGACTCTCTTTCTTTTTTCTCCGCTGCACGTTTTCTCTTACCAGCCCCAATAGCACCTACAGCACCACTAAGTAATGATACTCCGGCACCAATAGCTAAAGCTGGGACAAATTTATTTGAACTTTGCGATTTACTTGAATCGAATTTTATATCTGACATATTGTTTATTTTACTATATTATAGTTACATTTTTTACTTATTATTTACTAGATTCAGTTATTTCACATGATATAGCAAATAGCTCTGCTTTTCTATTTGAATTATTTTCCATTGTTAATTGACCGTAATAACCTCTCAAAGCTGCTAATTCTGACAAATTATTTTTAACAAAAAATATAAAATCATCTGAGCTAGGAGGTGTTATTACAGTGTTAGATGGTTCCTCAACTGTTATTGTAAACGTAGGTACACCATTTTCAGTCATATTTCTTGATATACTAGATATGTGCCCTATAAATATGTGAGAGGATACACCTAAACTTAATTCGCTTTGATTTGAAAGATAGTTAGCCCCTGACCATTGGTTCGCTATATTAGCAACGTAATAAACTAAATCATTTTCCGCTACAGCTGAAGTATTTGGTATTCCTCCTGAAAATTGTAAAATTACCATAATTAATTTTGATTAAATATTCTATTAATATATACATTTAGATTAAAGCTTTTATGCCCTATTTCTAAAATTTTTATTTCAAACCTTAAGTCAACAATGTTTGTTTGAGGTAAAGTTTGAACCGCTTCAAGTTTGCTAAACCTTAATGAGGTACCACCATTATTTTCTGGAATATAATAATCAGGTAGTGTATTAAAGTTACTAGTAAAACCACCAGGAATATCACTATCTAATTTAAAACGGTTTACCGATGACCATACGTGAGCGTTGTTAACTAAATCTAATTTTATAACTCCAGCTATAGTATCACCTTTATTTATAGTTAAAGGTTGTTCTAAAGTCACGCTTTGGCTTAAAGGCCCAGTAGAAACTCCGTTCAAGTGTGTTATAGCCGCGGGACTAACAAGTCTTGATACTATCCAGTTAATAGTCATTTGAATAGGTGCTTGTTGAACTAGTACTATAGACGACGTGTTGTAGCCTGATGTTTGCGACCTACTATTATTAACGCTGGTATCAAAGTTTGGCGTTAAAGAAGGTACTATATTAACACTATAGTATTTTTTTCTTACAAAATTATAATATTCATTAGTAACTAAAGTTGGGTGTGTTTTAAATGTAACTTGATTACTAGCGCTATTTACTGATTGAACCTCGTGATACTGTACTAAATTATTATTTTTACTAGATATTATTATATCATCTTCTAGTATACCACGAACACTGTCCATGGTGTATGGGCCAGCGCCGCTACCAGATAATTTTTTAGCTATACCACCAACGTTACTAGGAAATGTTTGTTTAAATTTATATATACCATTATTTGGTATAACACCTTTTAAAACTTTCATTTTATTACCAAAGAAATAATCTCTATGTATTGCGGTGTTTCCTAATATAGATACATCTGAAGCATGTGATATCTTGTAATATTCTTCTACATCTTCGAAAGTGGATGTTTCTCCAGACGCTACAATTTCATCCGCAACTCCACCGGTGCTATCATTAACAGTTATACCAAAAGGAGTACCAGGTGTACCTATAACTTTTATAGTTCTTTCTTCACCCTTAGGACTCAACCTGTCATTACCTTCAACTTCAATTCTATCTATTTTATGAGCCGCACTAACTGGTATTGATTTTGTTGAATATATAAATTCTATCTTATTATCTTTAGATGTAGAATAGCTTTCATACATTATGTCAATAAAATACTTAATAGGTCTACCTCCTTGCTTATTTGTTTTTGTAAAGCTTAATGACACATTGTTATTATTAGTTTTTATTATAGGTTTCTTAGATATATAATAATTTTCATCAGCTGATATCTCTACTTTTGCTATAGTTTTTTTACCGCCGCCAGGATAGCAAGGTCCAGATAAGATCCATCTATCAATAGAGAAATCAGTATCTTGTTCTAACTCAAACTTGTTATAAGTTTTTTCTTTTATTGTCCAAGCTTTACTTGGTTGATAAGGGTTTTTGTATATGTCTTTTATAACAAAAGAAGAGTTTGTTGTTGTGCTTGGGTTCTCTAGTAAAACCTCGCCTGACGTGATAGATGGCATTAAAACAGGAATACCATCGTTGCCTTTTACAAATGATGGTCCACCGTCTAAATCTACAGGTATTATTCCTACGCCTTGCTCAAAGCCTTCAGCGTCAAATAAAGATACGCCATCTGAGTTTAATAAACCATCAATTGTAACTCCAGAAGTACTAGAAGTATGTGTTCCTAAAACAAAGTAAGTTTCAGAGTCTTCATTGTAATCTTGATGAGTGCTGTCTTTTAAAACTACAAATATATCAACTTTATTACCTGGTAGTCCCACTTGTTTATAATTATTTAAAACTGGATCAAAAATAGTTTCCGTTCCAACTGTGTCAAACATTATTACTCTGTGCACGGCAGGTGTCCACATTTTCCTAGCGGTATGTTCTGGATCAAC
>MDTB01070389.1_pt1 | contig 16722 bp, 16 predicted proteins | sample 811161 | NCBI WGS metagenome assembly MDTB01 (sample SAMN05326650, study PRJNA326480) | marine metagenome | isolation source: seawater | place: Mediterranean Sea | collected 2009
ATTTTTGGTCTAATATGGTTGCTTAACTTTGTTCCAATAGAAAAATTGTGGGCTCTAGGTGCTTTACCATTTCTACCTGCTGAAATTTTAAAAATTTCTATTTTGGCAATTCTTACAACGATATTTAATAAAGATATTTTATCTTGGAGATCTTTTAGATAGAATTCTTTGAAGAGTTCTTCTATGCATTTTTAGTCTTCGAGCTGTTTCTGAAACATTTCTATTACATAACTCAAAAACTCTGTGAATATGTTCCCACTTGACCCTATCTGCCGACATTGGATTTTCAGGTGGTTTTGCTTTTGACTCTGGTGAAGCTAATAATGCGGATTCCACGTCGTCGGCATCAACAGGTTTTGCCATATAATCTATCGCTCCAGCTTTAACGGCAGCTACAGCTGTTGGCAAATTCCCGTATCCGGTTAACATTACAATTCTACATCCTTTTTTTACTTTAGATAACTCTTTAACCACATCTAAGCCATTTCCATCCTCTAATCTAAGGTCTATCAAAGCAAATCCTGGAGGGCTATTTCTCACAATTTTTTGGCCTTCAGAGATTGTTTTTGCCTCTTTTACCGAAAAACCCTTCTTTTCCATTGCTCTAGCAAGCCTTCCTCTCAGGGGATCGTCATCATCCAATATAAGTAATGAATTATCTTCAAAATCTGAAAGATTTAGTTGTTCTGCGTATTCTTTTTGAGCCCTCATATAACTTACATATAGTTATTAAGATGTCTTTTTCAACTGCTTAAAATGACATTTTTTTCTTTACATAATGTTCAAAAAACTTTAAATGCGACTAAATAAGGTTTTTTTTATTAAAATTTTTTAAAAACCTTCTGTGTAAACTAACGAGGGACACATGAAATGCGAAAATTTAAAGACGTTAACGAACTAGTTAACGACCTAAAACCTGATTACCCCGTATACTGTATACGGCCGGCGTCAATAAAAAAATCCACAAAATTTTTTAAGGATAACTTCCCAGGTAGAGTTTTATATGCTGTTAAAACTAATCCTAATGAAAAAGTAATCAGACAAATTATTTCAAATGGCATTCAAGACTTTGACGTAGCTTCTCTAAACGAAATTAAACTAATTAAAAAGATTAAAGATGATGCAAATTTATACTTTATGCATACTGTTAAAAGTAAAGAAAGTATTTCGTCTGCTTATTTCAATTATAATGTAAGAAATTTTGCATTAGATAGTAGAGATGAATTAAGAAAAATTTTAGAAGCTACAAATCAGGCTAAAGATTTAAATTTATTTGTTAGAATAGCAGTCTCTAATGAACATGCTGAAATTGATTTATCAAGAAAGTTTGGTGCATTACCTTCTGAGGCCTTAGGTCTTGTGAGACTATGTAAAGAACATTCTAAAAAATTAGGTATAAGTTTTCATGTGGGATCTCAATGTATGCATAAAATATCTTATACAAAAGGTATTTCTGAAATAGGTAATATAATAAAAAAAACTAAAATCATCCCTGATATTATAAATGTCGGAGGCGGATTTCCATCTGTTTACCCTGACCTTAATCCTGAACCACTTAATAGCTATTTTGAAGAAATTAAAATAGCTCTAAAGAACTTAAGGTTACCAGAGTTACCTGAGGTTATTTGTGAGCCTGGAAGAGCTATCGTGGCTGAGAGCGGATCGACAATAGTTAAAGTTATATTAAGAAAAAAAGAAAAGCTTTATATAAACGATGGTACTTATGGTTCTTTATTTGATGCTGGTGTTCCAAATTTTGTTTTGCCAACTAAAATGATTACAAAAGGAAGAATTCTCTCAAAAAAATTAACCCCTTTTAATTTTTTTGGACCAACTTGTGACAGCCTAGATTTTATGAAGGGACCTTTCTTATTACCAAACAATATTAAAGAAGGTGATTATATTGAATTAGGCCAGCTAGGTGCATATGGATTAACTTTTAGAACAATGTTTAATGGATTTTATTCAAATGAAATTTATGAATTAAATGATAAACCAATCATGTCTTTATATGAAGACTCAAGTAACGTAGATTATTTGGTTGCTTAATGACAGTAAAAAATAGTCCTAACATAGGACATAATAAAAAATCACTTTTAGATAAACCTGTTGAGCATATCGATATTACTTCTTTTGATGCTAGAAAAATAATAGATGGAATGAGTAAAATGTCTTTTACTTCCAGAGACACAGCTAAAGCGGCAAAAATTTATAATGAGATGCTATCAGATGAAAATTGCTCCATTTTTCTTACGCTTGCTGGTTCTACCTCTGCTGGTGGTTGTATGAACCTTTATTCCGATTTAATCAAATATAACATGGTTGATGCAGTCGTAGCCACTGGAGCTTCTATAATTGACATGGATTTTTTTGAAGCCCTGGGATTCAAACATTATCAAGGGTCTCAATTCGAAAATGACACTGAACTTAGAAAAAATTATATCGATAGAATTTACGATACATATATCGATGAAGAAGAACTGCAAGCTTGCGATCAGGCTATTTGTGATGTTGCTAACTCATTAGAGCCCAAAGCTTATACTTCAAGAGAATTTATTAGAGAATTAGGTGCTTATTTAAAAAAAAATGCAAAAAAAAAAGGCTCTTTAATAGAAACAGCATTTGACAATAATGTTCCAATTTTTTGTCCAGCATTTACAGATAGTTCAGCAGGATTTGGTTTAGTTATGCATCAAGAACAAAATCCAAAAAAACATATAACTATCGACTCTATAAGAGAACTAAGAGAATTGACTGAAATAAAAATAAAATCTAAGCAATCAGGATTATTGATGATAGGAGGAGGCGTGCCTAAAAATTTCGTTCAAGATACAGTTGTATGTGCCGACCTTATAGGTAAAAAAGTTGAAATGCATAAATATGCAATTCAAATCACAGTTGCAGATACCAGAGATGGTGCTTGTAGTAGCTCAACTTTAAAGGAAGCTAGCTCCTGGGGTAAAGTAGATATTGCCAAGGAACAAATGGTTTTTGCTGAAGCAACAAGTGTTCTTCCTTTAATAGCTAGCGATGCATATCATCGTCAAATATGGAAAAATAGAAAAAAAAGAAATTTTTCTCAATTATTTAAATCCTAAATGAATTATCTGAGTCAAAAAAAAGGTTTTCTTGGCTACGAGTCCAATGTTAAAATTGAAAATAAAGTTGTCGTTGTTCCATTCGGTTTAGAGAAAACAGTAAGCTATGGGAGTGGTACAAAAAATGGCCCAAAAGAAATAATTAAAGCCTCTCATCAAGTGGAATTATTTGATGAAGAATTAGATAAAGAACCCTATAGAGAAATTGGTATCAAGACACTCAAACCATTTATTATTAAAAAAAAAATTAATTCTGCTTTAGATCAGTTATCTAAAATTAACGAACAAATAATATTAAGAAATAAATTTCCTATTGTTTTTGGCGGAGAACATTCAATTACACCTGGATCTTTAAAACCGTTCGCAAAAAAATATAATGAAATTTTACTTTTACATTTTGATGCGCATGCAGATTTAAGAGAAAGTTATAACGGGGAAAAATTCTCTCATGCTTCTGCAATTAAAAGATGTTTAGATTTTAAAAACGTAAAAGTAATTTCTTTTGGTGTCAGAAATCTCTCTAAAGCCGAAATGAGTTTTTATAAAAAAAATAAAAATAGAATTGAGATATTTTGGAGTAAAGATAAAAAAAGTTGGAATTTGAAGCGTTTAGAAAATTTATTTAAAAACAGAAACGTTTATATTACTTTCGATGTAGATGGTTTTGATGCTAGTATAATGCCTGCAACTGGGACACCAGAACCAGGTGGTTTAATGTGGGAAGATGTATTGCCTATAATTAAAAAAGTGTGTCAAATATCTAATGTAGTAGGTGCAGATATAAATGAATTAGCGCCTATTAAAAATTTTAACTCGTACAACTTTTTAGTAGCAAAATTAGCTTATAAAATTCTGTCTTACGTTTTTGAATTTAAGCGTTAAATTTGAAATTATTAATATTCCAAGAAATTATTACCGACGCACCTCCTAATTTTTTATCTTTAGAGAAAGACAAACTTGCAAACTTCTTTTTTAATAGTGTTTGACCTAAAAAGGTTCCAAGACCTAAACCGGCATTTGAGCTGACATCTTTTGATTTACTTTTTATATAAGGCTCACCTAAAACTTTTTTTATATCTTCGGGAAAACCGGGCCCGTTGTCATTGATTTTTATCTCCACAACTTCCTTGTTACTTTTAAGAATTATATTCACCTCACTTTTTGAGAATTTAACTGCGTTCCCTATAAAATTTCTTAAACCATAAATTATTTCTGGAGATCTTTTAATACTAATCTTATTATTATCTTCATTTGCTGACAAAGTTATTTTTTTTGAAGAGGTTTCTTTAAACGATGTAATAATTTCCTCAAGCAAATCTTCTAAATATACAAAACTGAAAAATTCATCCTCTTTAATTTGTTTTGTTGAAATTTTTTTTAATATTTCACTGCATCTTTTAGTCTGACTTATTAGTAAATCGATATCTTTAGAATAATTTTGATTATTGCCAATTTCTTTCTTAAGTTCTGTAGCAACAACACTTATGGTTGCTAGTGGTGTTCCTAAGGAATGAGCAGCTGCAGCTGCCTGCCCACCTAATGACTCTAATTCATATTCTTTAGAAATCATTTCTTGCAATTTATTTAGAGCTTCAGATCTTTTTTTTGTCTCTCCTGCAAATCTAATACCAAAATAACTAAGAAATACTAATCCAATAATTATTGCGACAAAAAATCCCACTAAATAGTATGTAGGAAATGTAAAAGAGTTCTCGTGTATTCCAGGCAAAGGATAATGAAAAATTGTTAAAATAAATAAAAATATCAATGTAAGTAGCCCTAATATAATAGTTGTACCTACACTTAAAAAAGTTGATGAAACTATTGCAGGGACTATAAGTAGTATTGAAAAAGGGTTTGATATACCGCCTGTTAGATACAATAAAATGGTGAGTTGAATTAAATCATACGTCAAAAAAAAGCTAGCATAAAGATCTTTTAATTGAATAGTTTTTATGCCAAATTGTAAAAATAAATTAGTAATTAGACCTATAGAAATTATTAAGTAAGCTGAAAAAATCGGAAATTCTAATTCAAGAGCAAAAAATACAAGATTGATAGCGAATAGTTGTCCTAAAATTGCAATCCATCTTAAAAATACTAAAGTTTTTCTATCTAAATTAAGATTTTCTCCTAATCTAAATAGAGTAGAAAAATTCATTGTGATAATTAAATATCAAGGTTAATAGCATCTAAAGCATTACTAGTAATAAAATCTTTTCTAGGAGCAACTTCGTCTCCCATTAAAATTTTAATAATTTTTTGATCTTCTTTAGACTTTTCTTTTGTACCTTTCGTATATTGAACCCTTAACATAGTTCTATTTTCAGGATTTAAAGTAGTTGCCCATAGCTCTTCGGGATTCATTTCTCCTAATCCCTTAAATCTCTGTATTGAAAGTTTTTCTCTTTGATCTTGCATAAATTTATCGTACTCCGAAGAACCTTTTTTAACTTTCTTATTAGATTTATCTCCAGTTTTAAGTATGTATTCTTCAAGAGCTTTTTCATCTTTAATATAAACACTCTTATTTGATTTTGTTACTTTAAACAAAGGAGGTTGAGCTAGATAAATATGACCATTTTCAATTAATTGATTGAAAGGGTGATTGTTAAAAAAAGTAAGTAATAATGTTCTTATATGAGAACCGTCAACATCAGCATCTGTCATAATTACAATTTTATCATATCTAAGATTTTCAATATTAAAATCTTTAGACCCGGTTCCTAAAGCATTTATTAATGTTACTATTTCATTTGAAGACATCATTTTTGACAATGCTTTTGTATCTTGGTCTATTCCGTTTGATTTGCCATTGACATATGTATTTAAAATTTTACCTCTAAGAGGTAATACTGCTTGATATTCTCTTACTCTTCCTTGTTTTGCAGATCCTCCAGCTGAGTCACCCTCAACTATAAATAATTCTGTTCCCTCTTTTTTTTGAATTTGACAATCAGCTAATTTGCCAGGTAAACCAGATAATTCGAAAGCCCCTTTTCTTCTAACACTATCTCTAGCTTTTCTTGCGACATCTCTCGCCATAGCTGCTTGGGAAATTTTTTCTATTACAGTTTTAGCTACTGAAGGATTTTGATCAAACCAAGTTGAAACTTTGTCACTAATTATATTTTCTACGATTAGTCTAATTTCAGATGATACTAATTTGTCTTTAGTTTGTGATGAAAATTTAGGATCTGGCATCTTAATTGATAAAACAGCAGTCAAACCCTCTTTAATATCCTCTCCAGATAGACTAATTTTATTTTTTTTATTATTTCTTTCATTGAAATATTTATTAATTACTCTTGTTAAAGCACTTCTAAACCCTAAGAGATGCGTACCTCCATCTTTTTGAGGAATATTATTTGTAAACGGTAAAACTTCTTCAGAATAACCTGAATTCCATTCAAAGGAACATTCAACTATGACATTATTCTTTGTTGATGTGACGTAAACAGGTTTTTTGAATACCTCTTTTTCATTCTTATTTACCAGCAATGGCTTTTTATTATTGATATGCTTTACAAACTCTACTATTCCACCATCATATTTATGTACAAACTCTTTTTCTTTTTTGGATGTTTGGTCAAGAAGAATTATACATATTCCTTTATTCAAAAAAGCTAATTCTCTGATTCTTTTCTCTAAAATTGTAGAGCTAAATTTTATTGAAGAAAAAACTTCTTTTGATGGTAAAAAATTTATCCTTGTACCTTTTTTTTTTGTTTTACCAATTTGTTTTAATGGTTTTATCGAATTACCATTTTTAAAAGTCATTGAATATTCTTTTCCATCTCTGTAGATATTAAGATCTAGTTTTTCAGATAATGCATTCACTACGGACACTCCTACACCGTGTAGTCCTCCTGAGACTTTATAAGAGTTGTGGTCAAATTTACCTCCAGCATGTAATTGGGTCATTATTACTTCAGCAGCAGACATTTTCTCCCCTTTGTGCATATCGACCGGTATACCTCTGCCATCGTCTTCTACTGTAATAGTGTTATCTTTATTAATAGTAACTATAATATTTTTACAATAGCCAGCTAACGCTTCATCAATAGCATTGTCTACTACTTCAAAAACCATGTGATGTAAGCCAGAGCCATCATCGGTATCGCCAATGTACATTCCAGGTCTTTTTCTTACAGCATCTAAGCCTTTAAGAACTTTTATTGAGTCCGCACCATAGGAAGGACTAGAATTTAGGTTAGAATTTTTTGACATTATTATAATTTAGATTAATAATTATACCATCTTTTCAAGTTAATAGAAAACAACTGCTTTTTTTTATTGTTTAGAATGATGTAATACCAAGGGTTTTAACTGAAAATAAAAAAAATTTAACACATTTTGAACATAACTAGATTTTCATAGGCATTATAACATAGTAACTGTTTTTGTCTGAAGTATCTTCTATTAAAACTGGTGAAACTGAGTCTTTCAAATTCATTTTTAGATTACTATCTTCAACTTCTGACACTATATCAATTAAATATTTGGAATTAAAACTTATATTAAGATTATCTGAATTAAAATTTGCTTTAATAATTTCATTTCCTTCCCCTGAACTTACACTATTAACAGAAAGTTGAATGTTTTCTTTTTTGATGGTTAATTTTACTCCTTCTTTTCTATCTAAAGAAACACTTGCTACTCTTTCTATGGAATTTATAAAATCTTTTGAGGGAACAATTAAACATTTTGAATTATCTGTAGGCACAACCTTCTTATAATCAGGAAATTTTCCGTCAATTACTTTGGAAATTAATTTTATATTTCCTAAGTTAAATTTAATCTTATTTTCACTTGTTTGCATAGATAACTTTTCATTTGACTCAGCTAACAGGGAACAAAGCTGAAAAACAGTTTTTCTTGGCAAAATTAAAGATGTAAAATTACTTGCCTTTTCTACTTCAACACTACTAGAGGACAATCTGTGACTATCTGTTGCAACACCTGTTAAGAAATTTCTGCCGTGAGCTTCTGTTAAATGTAAAAAAATTCCATTAAGATAATGTCTAGTATCATCATTCGAAATTGCAATTTTAGTTTTATTTAAAAGTTTTAAAAAATTTTTATTATTTAAAGAAATTTCTGGATCTTCAAATTCATCTGCAAATGTTGGAAAATTATCTGTAGGCAGACAAAGAAGGGTAAAATCTGAATTATCACTTTTCAAACTTAATTTATTTTCTGTTTTCAATTCAAAATTCAATTCTGAGTCAGAAGAGATTTTTCTTAGAATGTCAAAAAGTATAGCCGCTGATGTCGTTGTGCTTCCTTCTTTTAAGATTTGAACATTCTCAATTGAGTCATAAAATATCATATCAAGATCTGTAGCAACTATAGATAACCTATTGTCTTTCAACTGTAATAAAACATTCGAAAGAATAGGAAGTGTATTTTTTTTTTCCACAACTCCTTGAACAAAATTAAGTGACTTTAATAATATATCTCTTTTTACAATAAACTGCATTTCTATTACTGTTCTAACAAAAGACTTTTAATGTGATTTATATTTTTTTTCATTTCATCGTCTTGTTCTGAAAGTCTAACTATAGTTTTTACAGCATGTATTACTGTAGTGTGATCTCTATTTGCAAATCTTCTGCCTATTTCTGGCAAAGATCTGGTGGTCATTTTTTTTGCTAAATACATTGCAATTTGTCTTGGTCTTGCTAAAGGTCTAGAACGCCTTTGGGAAAGCATATCACTTAAAGGGATATTGAAATAATTTGATACTACATTTTGTATCTTATCAACTGTGATAACTTTAATTTGGCTAAACACATCTTTAAGTATATTTTTGCAATCACTTACATTTAAAATTTTGTTGTGAACTCTACTAAAAGCTATTACTCGATTTAAAATCCCAATTAGCTCTCTGACATTTGTTTTGCTTTCATTAGCAATATAATTAATCACTTCTTCACTTAAATTAATATTTTCTTTAAATTGACTTTCAATTTCTATAATTTTTTTTTTAATTATATTAGTCTTTAACTCTAAATCTGGTATCTCTATATCTACAACTAAGCCGCCAGCTAATCGAGATTTAATTCTTTCTTGGACTCTGTCTAGTTTCATAGGTGTCCTGTCAGCTGATATAATAATTTGAGAACCTTTATCCATTAAGCTATTAAAAGTATGAAAGAACTCTTCTTGCAGACTATCCTTTCCTCTTATAAATTGAATATCATCGATAATGAAAACTGATGATTTTCTGAAAAAATCCTTAAAATTTACCATATCGTTCTTTTTAATTGATTTTATAAAATGATACATAAAACGTTCAGCGGATATGAACATAACATTATTTTCTGACTGAAGTTGTAGTCCAATGGCATTAAGTAAATGGGTTTTTCCTAAACCTACTCCACCACAAATATATAGAGGGTTATATCTAGACACGTTTTCACTTACTTTTTTTGCATATGACAAAGCGATATCATTACTTTTTCCTTTAATAAAATTTTCAAAATTTAAGTTAGGATTAAGTCTATTGTAATTTAAAATCGAGTCTTTAATTTCTGTAACTTTGCTTAATTCATCAATTTTAACTAGATCTGAGTTATTTCTATTTTCCTCAATAATTTTAAATTCTATTCTATTAAGACTACGCTTAAAGCCTTTAACTTGTTCCAGTATTTTATCTAAATACCTAGATACTATCCAGTCTCTAAAAAATCTTGTTGGGACACCAAGAATTAAATAATCATTATACTCTTTTATTAAAGAAATCTTTTGAAGCCAACTCGTATAAATTTCGTTGCCAAAAGTTTTTTTAAAAGAATTTTGAACGTCTTCCCAATGTAACGTTTTTTCCTCTTCTGAAACATAAACGTTTTGTTTTTTAATATTATTTTTATCCATGTAATTATTTCTTAAAGAAATTCTTTTAAACTCCTTTTGAGAAATATTTGCAACTAGTTAGAGGTTGTAATTAAAAAAAAAACTTCTTAGGTTGTATTATAATCGTAATGATTGAAAAAATTTAATAAAAATTAAACTATATTTTGATTCACAACTCTATATGTAGATTAAATTACTAAAATATAACAACTTAAAATTGTTTATCTGAAATTATATTTTTTTGGAAACTCTAGAAATTTTTCTAGAAGCGGTACGTTTACTAATTACCCCTGATTTGGCAACCTGCATTAGAATTGATTGAAATTTTGAAAAATATTTTTTAGCTTTTTCTTTTTCTTTAGACTTTAATAGCAAATCCATTTGTTTTATCGCATTTTTATACTTACTTTTACGAATTCTATTAATCTGAGTTTGTTTTTTTACTCTTCTAACTCTTCTTATAGCTGATTTTGTATTAGGCATATTTTTTTAAATTGTATATATGTCAGCATTATCCTGGTCAACTGATTTTATTTTTGACATTTGGGGCAAAAAAAACTGGGTCGATTAGATAATACAATTTTTTTAATTTTCTCTTTACAATCAGTGTTAGAACAATATTTACCCTTCTTGGCATAAACACTAAAGCATTGTTGAAAGGAACCAGCTCCTCCCAAGCTATTTTTGAAGTCTTTTATAGAAGATCCACCAAATTTTATTGCTTTTCTCAATATTTTTTTTGTATTTTTTATAATTTCTCTTATTTCAATATCTAATAGATTGTTTGCTCTTTTAATAGGATTTATGCCGCTAAAAAAAAGAATTTCGTTAACATAAATATTTCCTAGCCCTGCAACAAATTTTTGATCCATCAATAAATCTTTTATTATTCTTTTTTTCCCACTTAAATAATTCTTGGCATATGTGAAATTAAATAATTTCTCAAGTGGTTCTGGGCCTAAAGTTTTTAAATGAGAATTTTCTTTTAGATTTTTAATTTTATCAATTTTTATAAATCCAAATTTTCTTACATCATTATAAATTAGTTTAGAACCATTTTTAAAAGTAAAAGATATATGATTATGTTTATTGTCTTTTTTTTCATCTAAATTATAATAAAAACTTGTTTTTTTCTTAATTTTTTTTTTATTAATAAAAAAAAATTTTCCTGTCATGCCAAGATGAGAGATCATGATGATATCTTTTGTAAAAAAAAATAATAAATATTTTGATCTTCGTCTTATTTTTAATAATTCTAAACCAACTAATTGATTTATTTCTTTAGTTTTTACTTTATATCTCAAGTTTATTTCATTAATTTTGATAGCTTTAATAGTTAGATTGCTTATTAAACTCTCTAGAGACCTTTTAACAACTTCAACTTCGGGTAATTCTGGCATATAATTTATTAATGAAAAACACTATTCAAGATAAAGCTAAACTAGTCAATTCTGTTTTTTCGAAAGTTTATAAAAAATATGATTTAATGAATGATATAATGTCCCTAGGCGTTCATAGAATCTGGAAAAATAAATTAATTAATTGGATGAATCCTCAATTAAATCAAAGTTTAATTGACGTTGCTTCTGGCACAGGTGATATTGCAAAATTATTTTCAAAGAATAGTAATAACTTAAATAAAATTTCATGCGTTGAACCAAACAACGAAATGTTAGAAGTAGGTAAATATAATTTAAAAACTTACAAGAACATAAAATGGTATAATTCATCTGCAGAAAAGTTACCGTTCGAAAATGATACTTTTGACTTTTATAGTATAAGCTTTGGGATCAGAAACGTATCAAATATTAACTTGTCTTTAAAAGAAGCTTTAAGAGTCTTAAAACCAGGCGGAAGATTTATGTGTTTAGAGTTTTCTAAAATAGATAACGAAATAATTAATTTGCTATATCAGCAATATTCTAAAATAATTCCATTTGTAGGTAAATATGTTGTAGGATCCTCAAAACCTTATGATTATTTAATCGATAGTATTAATGATTTTTACACACAAAAAGAGCTTATAGAGTTAATGAAATTCAACGGTTTTTCAAATACAGAATTTAGAAATTTATCCAACGGTATATCTGCTATTCATTCTGGGTGGAAAATCTAAATGTTTAAAAGAGTTTTTCAACTATTTAAAATTGCTAGAAAATTTTCAACATCAGGAGCTATTGAAACAATTAATCAAATACATAGTCTTCCATTAATATTAAATTTATTTTTTAATTTTATTTCGATTGGCTCTTCAGTAAATTATTCAAACAGTAATAAAAAATCTGGAGAAAGACTTTGTATTGCGCTCCAAGGAATGGGGACCACTTTCATTAAACTAGGTCAATTTCTTGCTACCAGGCCAGATATCATTGGTGAAGAAATGGCAAAAGATCTAGAAAAACTTCAAGATAAAGTTCCGGCTTTTGATATTTATGAAGCTAAAAAGATAATTAAGAAAGAAATTGGAGATAACCAATTTAAAAATATATATGAAATTAGTGAACCAATAGCGGCTGCTTCTATCGCGCAAGTGCATATAGCAAAAATTAAAAATGAAAATCAAGATAAAGAGGTTGCTATCAAGATTTTAAGACCAGACATAGAAAAATTATTTAATGAGGAATTAGATGCTTTAATGTTATTTGCTTATATAATTGAAAATACTTTTTCTAAAGCAAAAAGACTTAAATTAGTTGAGGTTGTTCATTTATTACGTGAAATTACAAATATTGAAATGGATCTTCGATTTGAAGCTGCTGCTGCTAATGAACTCTATGAGAATACAAAAAACGATATAGGATTTAATGTTCCTAAAATTTATTGGAATTATACTACTAAAAAAGTTTTAACTTTAGATAAAGTAGAGGGGATTTCCATTCGAGAACATGAGCTTCTAAAAAATCAAAATATCAACCTAAAAAATTTAGCTGAAAAATTAATACAGCATTTTTTAAAACAAGCTGTACGAGATGGTTTTTTTCATGGAGACATGCATCAGGGAAATTTATTTGTAGATCAAAAAGGCAATATTATACCTGTCGACTTTGGTATTATGGGAAGATTAGATAAAAATAATAGAAAATTTTTGGCAGAAATCTTGTATGGGTTCATTCAAAGAGATTACATTAAAGTTGCTGAAGTGCATTTTCAAGCTGGATTAGTTCCAAAAACTGCTTCGAAAGAAGAGTTTGCTCAAGCTTTAAGATCAGTTGGAGAACCAATTTTTGGTCAATCTATTAAAGATATATCAGGAGGAAATTTATTGGCCCAACTTTTTGAAATTACTGAAAAGTTTAATATGCCAACACAGCCACCTTTACTTTTATTACAAAAAACTATGGTAGTTGTGGAAGGAGTTGCAAGAAAACTTTACCCAGCAACTAATATATGGGAAGTATCTAGACCTGTATTAGAGAACTGGTTAAAAAATATAAAAAGCCCTAAATCTACTATAGATACAGCTGTTTCTACATCTGCTGAAATAATCAAGAGAATTCCCGATTTTCCAGATATAATGGATAAAGCTAATTATGCTCTACAATTAATGGCAGAGGGAAAGCTGAATTTGGGGTTAATGAATAACAAAAATTTAGAATTAGAGCAAATGAAGTTAAAAAACTTTAGAAACAATTTAATTATTGGATTTTTTGGTATTGTAATTTTTATTCTATTAGTATTCTAATTAAGTAATGTCTCTAAAAAATAAAAAAATTTTGCTAATTATCGGTGGGGGTATATCTGCATATAAAGCCCTAGATCTTATAAGATTATTAAAAAGAAATGATATAAAGGTAAAAACTGTTTTAACAAAAAGTGGAAAAAAATTTGTAACACCATTATCTATTTTGACACTTACGGAAAATAAGGTATTTGAAGATATTTTTGATAAAGATAATGATCATAAAATAGATCATATAGCTTTATCAAGATGGGCAGATTTAATTATTGTTTTACCAACGACCGCAAACTTTATGACAAAGTTAAGTGTTGGCAAAGCTGAAGACTTGGCGACGACTGTACTGCTAGCATCAAATAAAGAAATACTTTTAGTTCCAGCTATGAATGTGAGAATGTGGATTCACAAAGCAACTCAAAAAAATGTTAAAATTTTACAGGATTATGGCTATAATTTTATTGGTCCTGAAAAAGGTGAAATGGCATGTGGAGAATTTGGAGAAGGAAAAATGTCTAGCCCACGACAAATCTATTTTTACATAAAAAACTATTTTAAAGAAAAAAATTTGGTTAAAAATAAAAATTTAAGTGCAATTGTTACTACAGGGCCTACAAGGGAGTATTTAGACCCAGTAAGATATATCTCAAACGAGTCAAGTGGAAAACAAGGATATGAGGTTGCTCTCGCTTTGAATAAGTTAGGAGTAAAAACAAAATTGATTGCAGGTCCTTCTGACTTTTTACTCAAGAAAGGATTAAATATTAAAAACATAACCTCTGCTAAAGAAATGATGGAAGAAGTTAAAAAATCTCTTCCTGTAGATATAGCTGTTTGCGCTGCAGCTGTTTCAGATTTTAGACCTACCAATAAAAATAAAAATAAAATTAAAAAAAATAAAATTAATTTAGATAAAATTGATTTAGAAAAAAATGATGATATTTTAAGCTACTTAAGTAAAGCTAATAAAAATAGACCAAAAATAGTGGTAGGTTTTTCAGCAGAAACTCAAAATGTTATTAATAATTCAAAATTGAAGATTAAAGAAAAGTATTGCGACTTAATAATTGCTAATGATGTTTCAAAAAAAGATACTGGATTTAACTCAGATTATAATAAAGTTTCTATAATTGATAAAAAAGGAAAAGTTAAATCGATTACACGAAATAAAAAAAGTTTTATTGCAAATATAATTGCAAGAATTATTTTAGATAAAATTTTAACTAATGACAAAAATATTAATTAAAAGATTATCTAAAGAAGTTTCCTTACCAAAATATGAAACTAAAGGATCATCTGGGATGGATCTTGCGGCAAACATAGAAACTAATATAAATCTTGATCCAGGTAAAAGCGCAATTATCCCTACTGGTTTAATGGTAGCTATTCCTGAAGGTTTCGAAATTCAAATACGCCCTAGATCTGGATTAGCTGCAAAAAAAAATATAAGTGTTCTAAATACACCTGGAACTATTGATGCAGATTATAGAGGTGAAATAAAAGTGATTTTGATTAATCTAAGTAATAATAAATTTGTGATAGAAAAAGGACTGCGTATTGCTCAGATGGTTGTGTGTCCCGTAATTAAAGCACATCTTGAAGAAGTTGATGAATTAAATGATACTTTCCGAGGTGATGGTGGTTTTGGTTCAACTGGGACTAAATAGATTTTACAATGAAATTTACTCTAGAGCAGTATCAAAGATTTGAAAAACAAATAATTCTTAAAAAGATTGGTATATCAGGGCAAAAAAAAATTATCTCTTCTAATGTGCTAGTTGTAGGTATAGGTGGTCTAGGGTGCCCGCTGGTAACTTATTTGGCTGCTTCAGGAGTAGGTACTATTGGTATCTTGGATTATGATAAAGTTGAATTATCAAATTTAAATCGACAAACTTTGTTTAATTTAAACGACGTAGGCAAATTTAAAGTAAAGCAAGCAAAAAAACATATAAATAAGATAAATAAAAAAGTTAAAGTTATTACATTTAATAAAAAATTAATTTCTAGAAATATTGAAGTCATTTTAAAAAAATTTGATATTATATGTGATGGCACAGATAATTATAATACAAGATACTTAATTAACGATTATTGTAAAAAAAGTAGAAAGATATTAATTACTGCAGCTATATCTAAATTTGACGGACATTTGATGAAATTTAATTTCAAAAGAAAAGGACCTTGTTATAGATGTTTTATGCCGGAAGTGCCGTCAAAAGATAATAATTGTCAAACTGAAGGAATATTTTCTCCAGTAGCAGGTATTATGGGCTCTTTGCAAGCTAATGAAGTTTTAAAAACTATAATAAATTTTAAAGACGTTTTAAATAATCACATTCTTATATTTAACTCTTTAAAAATTAACTTCAAAAAAGTTAAAATAATGGTAAATCCTAATTGTAGTAATAAATGCTAAAATTAATTTTAATTCTTTATAGTTTTTATTTTTTTCAAATACCTGCCTTTTCTAAAGATGACTATTTCTTAACACTACGTTATAATGAAGTTAATTTAAGACAAGGTCCGTCTAGTGACTATCCAATCAAAATTTTTTACAAAAAAAAATTCTTACCTGTTTTAATACAGGATCAATCTAATAATTATAGAAAGATTAAAGATCATGAGGATAACACAGGTTGGATCCATTTATCCCAATTATCAAAAAAAAAGGCAGCTATTGTAATTGACAATCAATCTATCATGTTTAGTAATCCTACTGTTTTCTCCAAACCTATAGCAATTCTTAAAAAAGGTAGGTTAAGTAAAATTATCAAGTGTAAAGATGATTGGTGTAAAACAAAAACTGATGAATTTAAAGGTTGGGTTAAAAAAGAAAGTTTATGGGGATTGCTCTAATTTTTGTACTTTGAGGCCCAAAATTTATCTAATAAAAAGTACCACACAGAGTTTGCCAAAGGTTCAACTATTGCATCTGTAAGTGCAATCGCAAATGAAACATCTGCTACGGACATCAAGACTATTATTGCAATAGCAAAGTGACCAACTGTATAAACAATTGTTCTTAATATTGAGCCTCTGTTATTACTGTATATTTCTTTACTTGCTTCAAATATACCTTTTGTAACTTCA
>MDTB01092857.1_pt1 | contig 16722 bp, 15 predicted proteins | sample 811161 | NCBI WGS metagenome assembly MDTB01 (sample SAMN05326650, study PRJNA326480) | marine metagenome | isolation source: seawater | place: Mediterranean Sea | collected 2009
CCAAATCAAATGCATCATTGAGTTCATAAAGCATGGCTTTGTCTTGGGCGTTGCGACGGTCCTCACGATCTAATGTGATATGTGCAACCTGATCACTAACGTTATAAGAAATGTTGGAAAACTCTGACATAGCCGCCGCCTCCGAATAGAATAGCCAGCATACTAACAATCTATTGAATTCCTCACATGGCACTGGAAACCTTATCCGCACGCAATCCAGGCTGGCGCTGGATCAGCGCCATCACTTTATTTGCATGCGGCTATATTAGTTTTGCTGCTGGAGTCTCGCTCACCGAGCAACCAGAAGTTGGCCAGGCAGGCTTGTTAGTGCAAACCTATTACATTCTGGGTTTGTTCGTAGTAGGCGGGCTCGACCTAGGCACACCCTTTGGTGGTCCAGTGTGGGCCCGAGGGCTGCTTTGGGTCGCCTACTTTGGCGCACCGTTACTCACCGCTTCAGCGGTAATCGATGCTGTGCTTCGCATGATCAACCCCCAGCATTGGATGCTGCGCAACCTCAAGGACCATATCATTGTGTTTGGTTCTGGTGACCTGACCATTAGTTACCTGCGCATGCTGCGGCGGCAGAATCCACACGGGCGTGTGGTGGTGGTCGACAACCAATTCGACTCCATTCGCGAGCAGGAGCTGCAGCGCAAATACGGTGCTGCCACGCTGCTTGGTGACCTCACCCTTGGCTTTTTACGCGATCAACTAAATCTGACCCAGGCAAGGCGAGTGCTACTACTCGGCGATAATGACTTCCAGGCCTTTGAGGCAGCAACGCGAATCTTGCAGGCGGCACCCAACCTGAAATTCCGCGTGATAGTACATTGCCAAAATCTACGCTTCATGCGCACGCTGCTTAAAACCTCGTTAGGCCGCACCTGCATCATCTTTAACACCTACAATTTGGCCGCCCTTGGGTTCGTGCGTAATGAGCTTAGCGATCAGTTTCGTGAAACAGAACAACGCGACAATGTCATCCTTGCCGGCTTTGGCCGTTTCGGGCAATCCGTTCTGGAGCAGCTAGAAAAAACTGCGGGCCACGAAATGTCCCACGTGGGCATTATCGATCAAGATGCCGAGCGTCGTGTTTTAGTGGTTGAAGAGCAGCAAGAGCTGGCCAAAAACTATCAACGCTCAGTGTTTCGGGGTGACATCTCGCACCCCGACGTGTGGCGTCAAGTTGCCAGCAAGATTGCTATCGCCCAAGAAAACACAATGGTGGTTCTGGGCACGGGTGAGGGTCGAGACAATTTGCGCACCGCGCTTTGGATCAAACAAAAATACCCCCAAGCTCGCGTATTCGCACGTTCCAACTCGGTTTCTAAGTTTGCTCTGACTGTGGCGGAGGAAAAAGACATTGGCGCCTTTAGCATCACCCAACTGGTCGAGGATATGATCCCAGCCAGATGGACGCGTTAGCGCTTGGCAGCAACACTGCGCACGTGGAAAATTACGCGTATAACATTTACCACCCCCAGCTTGTGTGGAAGAGAACTTTTATCAACTATGTTTCTCTGACTTGAGCAACTTGTGCTTCTTAGCTAAGGCAAATGCCTATGACGGTTTTCTCAGTCCTTGATCTGTCGCCGATACCTGCAGGTAGCACCGCAGCAGACGCGCTTTCCAACAGTTTATCTCTGGCTCAGCATTGTGAACGTGTTGGGTACCATCGCTACTGGGTAGCAGAGCATCACAACATGCGCGGCATCGCCAGCGCAGCAACCGCTATCGTGATCAACCATATTGCGGCAGGGACCACGCAAATTCGCGTCGGTTCGGGAGGCATTATGTTGCCCAACCATGCGCCACTCATGGTGGCAGAGCAGTTCGGCACCCTCGAAGCTCTGCACCCAGGGCGTATTGATCTAGGTTTAGGCAGAGCGCCCGGCACTGATGGTGTCACTGCCCAAGCGCTGCGCCGCACTCTGCAAAGTGATCCAAATCAATTTCCGCGAGACGTACTTGAGCTCAAAGGCTATCTGGCCGAAGCGGCATCGCAGCAGCAGGTAGTAGCCGTACCTGGCCACGGCGCCCAGGTGCCCCTGTACATTCTCGGTTCTAGCCTGTTCGGCGCTCAGTTGGCGGCGATCCTCGGGCTACCTTTTGCCTTTGCATCACACTTTGCGCCACAGGCCATGCTGCGAGCCATCGCACTGTACCGACAGGAATTTGAACCCTCAGAACAATTGTCAGAGCCTTACGTGATCCTCGGTTACAACATCTGCGCCGCAGACACTCACGAACGGGCCGAGTATTTGCGCAGCTCAGGTCTACGCGCGTTGTTGAACCTACGTAGCGGTAAACCAGGCCCGTTGCCGGCTCCAGAAGAAAACTTCTATGCCCAGCTTAGTGCCGACGAGCAAGCAATGATCGAGCAGTTAAGTGTAGCTTCTGCGGTTGGCGACAGTGCAGCGGTTCGCACCCAGGTAATGGATTTCCTGCAGCAGACAGGTGCAGATGAACTGATTGTAGCAGGACAGATTTTTGATCATCAGGCGCGCTGCGATAGCTACGCCATTGCCCACGAAGCGTGTGCCGGGCTTTGAAGCGCGGGTGATGCGAGTATATCGGCATGGCAGCCGCCCCGCTTAGCGGTGCGAAACTGCTGCAGCCCTGACCAACCCAGCACGTCTAGGGAGTCGACTTCAGACATCAAGGGCACTTAGATCGAGCAACAACCTCAGCACTAACCCGCGTAATACCCCAAGCAATAACCCGAGCAATCACCCAAGCAATAAAAAGGCGCCCCAAGAGACGCCTTCAGCCTGGCTGCCTAAACCTGATGTATACAGGGCCGATATCTACAGGGACGGATTAATAAGATATTTCAAGCCAGTTGCCTGCTTTGCGTAATTGGTAAGCACCTCCGGCGTCAATGCCTCGGTAAGTGAGATTTCCTGTGCATAATCACTCGCAAAGGTCGTAAGAATCTCGTCCGCTACCCGTTGACGCAGTTCTGCAGCCCGTTGCCGACCAACTTTCTGTAAGAACGGCGTCAACAGCCAACCACCAACTCCCCACTGCATTCCGTAGCTGCGCGTCAGGGTTGTCGCGCGCCGCTCAAGCCCACCGTAGATATACACTTGCTTATCTTGGGTCGATCCATAGCGACTATACTCAGTGGCGGTTTCGTTGGCCGCCGCTTCCATAGCAACCAAAATCTGATTCGCCAATTCGCCGCCGCCAGTAGCGTCGAACGCAAGGTATGCACCGGTTGCAACAATGGCGGCCTTTAGATCCGCCGCGAACGTATCTAGGCTGGAATCACAGACATGCGTTGCACCTAAATCGCGAAGCAGCTGAGCTTGCTCTGGCTTACGCACAATATTGACCAGGGGTACGTCGTCGCTGATGCAGATCTTTTGCAGCATTTGCCCAAGATTTGACGCCGCGGCTGTGTGAATTAATCCAGAAAATCCCTCGCGGTGCATAGTCTCGACCATGCCTAGCGAGGTCAGCGGATTGACGAAGCATGAAGCGCTGTCGCGTGGCGTAATGCCATCATGCATCTGCAAACACTGACTAACATGCAGAGTCCGATACTCTGAGTACATCGCGCCCCCGAGTACTCCAACCGTTTTTCCTAACAGCGCCTGAGCCTCGGCACTGCTGCCAGCGGCAATCACCACACCGCCGCCTTCATTGCCCACAGGCATCGCTTCGTCCCAGCGCGCTTTCAGCGCAGGCAATATCTTTGCAGGTACATCGGCCTCGATTGCAGGGTTATCTGCGGTGCCGGTGGTTTTCACCGTGGCCACATCGGCCATGCCCAGCAGCAGACCAAGATCCGAGGGGTTGATTGGCGATGCTTCGACACGCACAACAACTTCCTGCTCCCCAGGTTCTTTTACCGGTGTATCGGCCAAGGTTAGCTGCAGCTTCCCCGCAGACGTCACGCAAGATAAAAGTTGTTTGCTAATGCTAGGTAAATCGCTCACGGTCCTCTCCTTAAATCATTTGAGCCGGGCAGCATAAGCCAAGGAAAATTCTCTGTCTGCCAAAAATGGGTTTGTTAGCGAAGATGTATACCACTACCTTGAAATCAACACTTAGGCGACAATATTTAATCTAACGTCGCGCAAGCCAAGCTTCGATCATGCTGCCATTAACTCTCAAAGACATTCGCACGGAATTTAGGTCCGCAAGCATGGCCGAACTTGGGCTACCTGACCTACAGAACATCGATTGGGCAGTGCTGGACTATTTCGGTTGGATTCATCAATCGGGCAGCAGCGCTTTCGTCATCATGCCGGTAGAAGAAGAGTTCAGCACGCTGCGGCTGGGGCGAATTGTTAGCAACAGCGGTCGGCCGCGTACGCGCATGTGTTCCTGGTGCCATCACGTTTATCGAAGCCGCGGCACCGCCCTATTTCGCACAACGGTGCGGGGCTCAGATGGGCGACGGAGCATCGGTAACCACATCTGTCGCAATTTGGATTGCAGCTTGCGCATTCGCAACCTTACCTCTGATCCACCGACCTACCTTCCAGAGACATTGCACATTCAGCGCAAGATTAGTCGCCTGCAGGCATCAGTCTTAACATTTATGTCTAGAGCCAAAGTTTTGCCTGAATCGTAGACAATAAATTGACAGTTTATGAATTTGCCGCCGCGCCAGCTTTCTAGTCAGCGCCTGTCTTGGCTTTCGCCAATGCGCAACGCATAATCGCAGCATCGAAAAAGAGGTCACACCATGAGCCTAGATACCTTCCGGGAAGAAATTCGCGACTGGATTGAAGACAGTTGCCCACAGAGCATGCGCCAAGGCGCCGTTCACTTTGAAGATGCTTACGAGATCTATCAATCCGACGACGCACTGCTGTGGCGTGATCGCGCGGCCGCTCGCGGACTGACTGCTCCCGCTTGGCCGACCCAATATGGCGGCGCTGGTTTAGACAAGGATCAGCATCGGGTTTATAGCGAAGAACTGGCACGCGTCAAGGCACTGCCAGCGGCTACCGGTATGGGCCTTGCTATGATCGGCCCCACCATTCTGGAGATGGGCACAGAAGAGCAGCGCCAGCGCCACATACCAAAAATTATTTCCGGTGAGGCACAGTGGTGCCAAGGCTATTCCGAGCCGGGCGCGGGATCAGACTTGGCAGGGCTGCAAACCAAGGCGGTACTTGATGGCGACCAGTTCATAATCAATGGCCAGAAAATCTGGACCAGCGGAGCACAGTATGCGAACTGGATGTTCGCTCTGGTACGCACAGACCCCAGCGCTCCCAAGCATGAAGGCATAAGTTTTATGCTTTTGCCGATGGACCAGCCTGGCGTCACGGTTAAGCCAATCAAACTGATTTCAGGTAGTTCACCGTTTTGCGAAACCTTCTTTGATAATGCGATTGCGAAGCGTGAAGACCTAATTGGCGAGTTAAATAAAGGTTGGACCGTTGGTAAGCGCTTGCTTCAGTACGAGCGCAACGCCACCACCCGCAACAAACCTGCCAAGGACAAGAAAGCTAACAAGCCAGTAGCCCCCAAGCTCAATCCATACGCGAGCATCGCCAAACAGTACGCTGGAGCAGATACGGCTGGCCGAATCAACGACGCCACAGTGCGCTCTGACGTCATTGATCAAGTGATTAACGAGCGCGCGCTGGCTCTAACCACCCAGCGTGTCGTTGAAGAAAGCAAGTCCACTGGAGCACCTGGTGCCGCTACTTCGATCTTCAAGCTGGTTGGCTCTTCGCTTACCAAATCAGGATCGGAGCTCAAATCACGCCTGCGAGGCACCGCCGGACTGGTATGGGAAAGCAACGATTTCAGCGCGCAAGAGCTAGAGTCTACCCGAGGCTGGCTGCGCGACAGAGCGGTAACCATTTATGGCGGCACCAATGAGGTTCAACAGAACATCATCGCCAAGCGCGTACTCGGCCTGCCAGACTAGGCCAGCCAAACGTCTTCGACAGCCTGAAGGAGGTTCCTCAATCTGAGCGAGCCGCCTATTGGGGCAGGCCTTTCCTCAGCTTGATATTTACTCTAAGCGCAAAACCTAACGTTGCGTGCAGAACCCAATAAATTTGATTCATAGATTCATGAGTTTCTGCACCATTCATCTCATGAAATGACCCGCTCAGACCTTGTGTCTTTTGCATACAACCCCACGCTCTAGGCTACGATATTCAAGCTACTAGTGGAGTCTGGCGATCGTGCAACTCAGCGGCCATTTCTCAGTTAAGAATTCCCGAGTCCGGAATCTTTATTTACCAGAAAGCATTGTTGCGATGCTTGTGGGCCTTGCCCTAATTACCTTTGTCTTGGCAGTGCCTAGTCAAAGGCTCTATGCACTGGGGCAGAACGCCAGTGCCAGTAGTAGTCAATCCGGATTGACTACCAACCCAACTCCCAACCAACGCCAGGTGCTCACCACCCGAACGGCACCGGTCGGCGCTGCTGAATCTGACAATGCAAATTCCGCCAGCAACGCTAAAGATCGCTCGGCGGTCTCTGTGAATGCAAGCATTGGCTACACCGACTTTCGCGACAGAAACGGTGCAGGTTTTGAAGATTCTTTCAATTATGGCTTAGGGATTGGTTACACGTTCAACCGTTGGATCGCTGTCGAGTTCAATAACAACTCAACTAAGAGCTTCGGTAACCAGGATTCAGACGTCTACCAGTGGCATCTTGATGCAATCCTACCGTTCTCCGAAAACGCTTCCTTCAGCCCTTACTTTACCGTGGGTATCGGACAGGCTAGCTACGATTTAGCAGACGGCTCAAAGAATTCTGAGAAACAGTACAACGCTGGCTTGGGCGCCAAGTGGAAAATTTTTGACGACATTAATATGCGCGCTGAGTTCCGCGGATTCGAGGGTCTAGATACCGACGACGTTAACTCAACATTTAGCATCGGCTTTTTTCATGATTTCCAAATCAGTAATTCAGCTGACCGTGATCGCCCAGAACTGACTTCCGCGCCAGAGGCGCCAATCGCAGTGATTAGTTCAGTGCAACAACAGCTTGCTGCGAAACTCTACCAGCCCCCTGCGCCTGTACCAGTCGCCCCCGTATCGTTTGCTGTAACGATCAATTTCGACCACGGATCAGTCGAACTACCACCGCATGAGGCTAGTGACCTTGCGGCAATCAGCGAATTTGCCAAGCGACATCGAGAGGTAACAATCGTCCTAGAGGGTCACACCGACGCCTCAGGGTCGATAAGTTATAACGAACGGTTAGCGCTTCAACGTGCACGAGCAGTACAACGCAAGTTGCAGCAAAAATACTCCCTCAACAGTATCAGGATCGTCGTAAAAAGCCGCGGCGAGCTATCGCCACTGGTACCGAACGACCCTGTAAGTGGTAGACAGCCTAAAAACAGAAGAGTTGAAGTTAAAATTACAGCAGTCAGATAGGCTCTAACACCCATCACCTTGGCGGCGAGGTTGTATTTCGATAAACAATCTCGCCGGCTACCACCGTAAAAAACACCTCAGCTGACGCAGGGTCAGTGCGCACGATGCGCCAGGGTTGCTGCAAAACGCACAAATCTGCGCAGGCGCCAACGGCCAGTCGGTGCGATGCTTGTTGAAGATCCAAGGGCCGGGAAAGATAGCCCGAAATTGCCTCCTCCGGACTAACTACCTCATCCGCGCCAATCACGTGTCCCGAAGGAGTTCGACGATTCACCGCGGCAGACATTGACACCCAAGGCGACATAGGACCATACGGCGCATCACTGCTCACTATCGTTGTGACCCCGGCCTGCAACAAAGATTTATGGCGATACAAACAGTTCAAGTCTCCAGGTGAAAGATCACGACGATAAAAATCCCCTCGCGCTGCTATGAGCCCTGGCTGAGTTACAACAGCCAGCTTGTGATCCGTCAACCTCGGCAACACCTCGTCTCGAATCACCGAGCCATGTTCTATTCGGTCTACTCCGCGAAGTGCCTCTCCAGATCTAACGCCCGCTACCTCACGGGCTGCATCCAGCGCGGCCAACGCAAACAACAGTTCAATATGAGTGATACAGTGAAACGCCACACGCCGACCTTGCTGCCGGGCCGTTACGATACGCGTAATTAGATTGTCTAAATCGGGCAGCGCATCTTCATCCAGAAGTATCTTTAGATGACCCTGAGGCAGACTGTCATTGCCCATCAAAGTGTAGGACTGCACTAAATCGCCTGACGACTTCAGCGCGCTGAATGTCTCGAGCATCGAGCGACCGTTGGTCGCCGAAGTATCCGTGAAGCTCGTCAACCCCAAACTCAGCATATACTCTGACAGACCGAGAATATCTGGCATTGCGGCCATACCGAGACGCTCGCGAAGCCAATCATCTTGACGAAAAAGCCGCCCTGTTGGCACACCGCGGTCATTTACTTCCAAACCCGGCAGGCCTACAAATTTGGCCAATTCTAAGGCTTCAACTGCCTGGCTGTTGAGCACCCAGAGCATGCCGCTGCGATGCTGAATGCGCACAGGGCGAACGTTAATGAGCGCATCTAAGGACCAGCGATCTAATTCGCCTAACAACTGTTCATGCCAGTTCATTCCACGCAGCCAGCCACGGCCCGAATGCCCAGTCAGAAGCTGAGCGAATTCCTCCCGAGCCTGGTCTAAAAAGTCACCCTCGGGATTGCCAACGAAACGCTGGGCGCTGGGAATTTGCCCGCAGTCAATAGAGTTCCTAGCTGCCGCTGCAGCAAATAAATGCATGTGATGATCATGCAACCCTGGCAGCACTTCACCACCGCAAGCATCGATAACTTCTTCGCCTGGCAGCGGCTCAAGGTGCGTCGCCATTGCGTCAATCTGAGCAGATTGACTAGAAACTCGCAGCTCGGTCGGTCGACCATTAACCAGACCATTGCGAATTAGCATGAGCACCGACTCCCTGCCAGCGATACAGGTTCCTCGCAGCCAGGGCTTGCGCTGCTACTTTGCAGCAAATATGCGCAGTAGCTGGCCACGTCATACAAGCTGACATCTAAAAAACCTCCTTGCCCCCGAGCCCAAAAGGCCGCCATCGCCAACGCGCTAAACACTCCTGCTAAAGGATCCGCAACCGCATCGCCCAAAAAACCATCCCCGCTGTTGATATCGCCCAACAAACCCGCCGCCGCCGCCACGTCATCCCCAAAACCTACCCAGTGACCTGTCGAGGCCCCATACCCGTAGCCGGTGATTGCCATCCAAACCTGACCAGGCTTGCTATCCAGTTTGTCATAGGACACTCCCAACCCGCGCAACGCGCGAGGCCTTGACCCTTCGATAACCAAATCGGCATCTGCGAGATACCTTCCGAGCCTTTGCAAATCGGCGGCGCTGGCAAAATCGAGTTCGAGCAATGCATGCCCGGAGTGCAAACGCCTATATAAGGCTGGGCTACCCCACTGGGCACCGTCACGCCTGCTGTTACTGGAGATCGTGGTCACTTGTGCCCCGCACTGATGCAACAAATGCGCGCACAATGGGCCAGCCCAAAGAGAGGACAAATCCACTACCTGGGCCCCTTGCAACAATTGCGGCTTTGACGGGGCAACAGACAAGCCAACATCTGCACTTTCTGACTCAGGCAAAAACCGCAACCAAGGCAAACGCCGCGTTTCAGCAGCAGCCCACGCCGCACTGGACACTTGCGAAGGTTGCCGAGTTACGCTCACAGGCAACCCCATCAAACGCCCTCGCTCAACCAGCTCAGTACCGTTATAAGCAGATACCGCAAGTCTGATTTGCTCCCAGTCACCAAGGGCGCGGTCAGTTTCTAACCAGGGATTCATCAATTGCCAGTCTTCTGGCCTTGCCAAATTCAGTGCGATCCATCCGTCAGCGACCTCGAGAAGCTCACAGCTACCATTTGCAGATCGCTTACCGTTAGGCCGAATATCAAGCTCAAAGGCTCGCTCCCAAAGCAAGTCATGCCCAGTAACATCGGGCAACATGGTTGGATGAATTTGACGTAAGCCCTTAAGAGCAATGGTGGCGCAGTCGTTCAAGTTCGCCACAGGTATACTGGAGGCAACAGCCAACGCCTGGGCATCCAGACCAGCCACTAGGCTGTCCACTAAATCAGGACTAACAGTATTGTTCACCCTCACTGACTTCATCCAACTAATGAGTACGCCTATGTTGGCCCAGGAGCGGACCGTTGTCAGCGACCATACGCACCTGCTGGTTAACTTAGACGCGCCGGTCAACGAGGCTGATCTTGCGCTGGTGACCAAACTCACAGGTCGTGATCACCAGCTGCTAGGCCGCCCCAACTGCCCGCTGATCGCAGTACATGAACAACCCTTAAGCCAACTGGATCCGCATCTACTCACAATGATCCTGCAACAGTTTGACGTTCTGCTCGACGCAGCCGCTAGCGAGATCTGGCTAGCACCGTTACTTGTACAAGTTGAGCAGCAGCCGTTGGCCGCCAGCACGTTAGTGCAACTACTGCGGCACAATCAGCAATTGCCCATCCAGCAGGCTATGGTCAGCGAATCAATGGCCTATAGCATGTTGCAGCATGACCAGAGTTTTCAGGCCTTTATTCAGCAACAGCGTGGGATGGCCGCTCCCCAGCAGTCGGTAGTTCAAGAAAAGCTTGTTCAGAGCGAGGTGAGCGCCGATGGTCTAAGCCTATTGCTCACCCTGAACCGACCCACCAAACATAATGCCTTTTCTGCGGCAATGCGTGACTCACTATGGGAGGCCTTGTCGGTGCCATGGATGGACGAAACACTCGAGCGCATTGTAGTTCGTGGCGCAGGGCCATCATTCTGTTCGGGCGGCGACCTGCAAGAATTCGGTCTCGCTAACGATGCAGCCCTTGCGCATCATGCGCGTTTAGCCCGCCATCCGGGTTTGCTTATCAGCTCTATGCGCCAACGCATTGAGGTAAACCTGCACGGGGCATGTATTGGAGCCGGCATAGAACTCGCCGCCTTTGCCGGAACGGTCAATGCAAACCCAGACAGCAAATTCCGCCTGCCCGAAGTGGGCTTTGGATTAATTCCTGGTGCTGGTGGCACTGTTAGCCTACCCAGAAGAGTTGGTCGCCATCGCACTGCGCTTCTTGCTCTCAGCGGCATTACGCTAACGGCTGAAACCGCCTTGGCCTGGGGTTTGATAGATAACCTCAGCTCATCGCCTGAGTGACTCATCAGCATAGCCCCATTCGATGCTGGGGCTTCAGCTCAGCAATAGGGCAAAGCCACTATGACGATGCTTCGAGCAAAGAGGCCTTCACAACTCGACGCAACAGCTTACCTGTTTCGTTGTAGGGCAGTTCGGGCCAAATCGACACCGAAGCTGGAACTCTTGAGCTGCGCAACTGATCGCTAACAGCGCGTTTTAACGCATCGATATCAATTTCTTGGCCGGCCTTGGCGACCAAAACCGCTGCAACCGCTTCACCCCATTGTTCATCCGGTACGCCAACCACCGCAGCGTCAGCAACTCCTGGTAAGGTGAGCAATACGTCTTCAATTTCTCCTGGCGACAAATTTTCGCCGCCACGCACAATCACATCGTCGGCTCGACCCTCAAGAAAAAGATAGCCGTCCGCATCCATACTTCCTGCATCACGAGTGGGGAACCAACCGTCAGTATCCGTCACAGAACCCCGGCCTTCATATTCACCGGACACCTGTTCGCCACGAATGTAGATTTCTCCGCGCTCGCCAGCGCCCAGCACACGCCCGTCATCATCACGAATTTCGATCTCAACCCCGGGCAAAGCTTGCCCAACAGATACTAGGCGTCGGCGGACATTGTCTTCACTGCTGGCCACGGCCTCACGGTGAGCCTCTGGACCTAGTACACAGACCGTTGAAGAAGTCTCTGTAAGGCCATAAGCATTTGAAAAGTCTGTATCCGGGAACAACACCATCGCTTTTTCAATAACGCTCAGCGGCATCTTGCCACCACCATAGGCCAAACTGTTTAAATGCGGCATCGCCGCGGTCGCAGCGCCTTCGCTCTCTAAATGTTCAACTATGCGAGCCAGCATGGTTGGTACAACGAACGCTGTAGTGATTTCATGCTTACGCGCTAACTCAATCCAAGCTTCTGCGCTGAAGTTGGGCAGCTGAATAACGTGACGTCCGGAGTAAACACTACTCATAATCGCCGCTATGCCTGCGATATGGTATGGGGGCACGCAAACGATAGACGCATCTCCCTCTGGTGCTCCGGCAAACTCTACCGAACTCAAAATGTAGCTAACGAGATGCTTATGCCGCAACACTGCGGCCTTCGGCGCGCCAGTGGTTCCACTGGTAAAAAGCAGTACCGCTATCTCTTCTGGATCCATGCTCCATTCTTCGACTGTTGCCGCTGCCGCTGATAAACCAAGTTGCAAAAACTCTCCAGAGCTAACCGCGTCCACGTCGGCTGTGTTCCCTAAGCTTGGAAGCCGCTCTGGCTGGGTAACTAAATAAGCAGGTGTGACCCGCTCGAGTAGGCTGCTTATTTCGCCATCGGTGAGGCGATAGTTCAGTGGCACATAGGGCACTCCTGCCCAGGCGCTTGAAAATAGCGCTAACGGAGTGGCCAGATTACTTACATCAAGTTTTGCCAGCCGCTGTACCCCAAACTGTCGAATAACATTCGCTTGAGCTTGTGCGGCATTAAACAACTGATGATAGGTTAGCGTTTGGCCACTGGATCCATCGGTAAAAGCAGGCCGATCTGGAAAGGCTGCATTAGCCATCTCTAACAACATCATTACGTTCATAGTGAGGCCTAGTCAGTTTTGGGTAGCTGCTTCGTATCCTTCAGCAACAGCAACTCGCCATTGACCGCAAGGCTGCCATCCCCTGCTTTAACGCAAAGCAATTCGAGGGTTTCTTCGGCATTTATGTACCGCTTGCCCATCGCGATGCCCACTGCATGATCCGGATCAATTTCAGCACCATCCGCCGTATCGCTACCTGCGGCAACCATGGCACTACCGCCACAGGTTAGTTCGAGGTCGTCTGCGGGTGCCGAGATCACCATTACCTCTCCATCACATACCGCACTTTTGAATCTTCCCCCGGTTTTAAGCTCTGCCATTGATCAAACTCCCCTTAGTTAATTGCTTACCGAGATTCTATGGGCTGAAGACGATCTTGACAAAGGCTCTCTCGCACACCATTTTGCTTCGCAGGAAAAGCCGCGCCTAATGCACTTTTTCGGTTGCGCTTATGTCGATGGGCCAAGCCCCCGGCACAGCGCCACCATCATTCAGCTTGAGAGGAGAAACTATGCGCATTTCAATTTCCATCGGCTCGGCTTACTACAACGGCGAAGACTGGGGTGATCTGGTGCAATACACCATGGCCGCAGATCGAATGGGCGTAGACGAAGCTTGGTCCGCAGAGGCATGGGGTATGGACTCAATTGTGCCGCTGGCTTATCTCGCGGCAAAAACCGAACGCATTCGTCTTGGCACTGGAATTATGCAAATCAGTTCCCGCGTTCCTTCTATGATTGCCATGACCGCACAAAGTCTCGATACGGTATCAGAAGGCCGCTTTAACCTGGGCCTTGGAGTCAGCGGCCCGCAAGTTGTTGAAGGGTTACACGGCGCGGCTTTCGCCAAACCTCTTTCCCGACTCCGCGAATGCGTAAGCATCTTACGCATGGCCCTCGCCGGGGAGAAACTGCAATTTAAGGGTGAGCATTACGAGCTCCCGCGCCCTGGCGGCGAAGGCAAACCTATTCGCTTGTCGCAACCACCGCGCCCTGACCTACCAATTTATTTAGCCACGTTAGGGCCTAAATCTCTGCAAATGACCGGCGAGCTCGCTGACGGTTGGCTGGGCACTTGCTTCCTGCCGGAACAGGGTCACGTGTTCCTAGACGATTTACGCACGGGAGCCGAGGCGGCAGGTAGAAGTATTAAAGACATCGACATTCAAACCGGCGGTTACTTCGAAGTTAGTGATGATGTGGAGCGACTGATCGAAGCCAGAAAACCGGCCATGGCTTTCACTCTGGGTGGTATGGGCTCGGCGAAAACCAATTTTTACAATGATGCATACTGCCGCGCGGGCTACGAGGACGATGCAAAGGCCGTTCAACAATTGTGGATCGACGGTAAGCGCGAGCTAGCGGTCGAAAGAGTGCCCGATGAAATGGTGTTGCTTACTAATCTAATCGGCACAGAACCAATGGTTCGCGAGCGGTTGCGCGCATTCCGCGACGCTGGCGTAGATACATTCCGCCTTGCTACAGGTGGCAACACATGGGCCGAGCGTACTGGGGCGTTAGAGCAAGCAGCAGATCTCATCCAAAGTGAAGTAATCGATTGGAAAAAGGCCTCGGCCTAAGCTGCAGCCCTGACAAATCCGCTAGGCAACCTAACCGCAGCGATTTTTGCGATGATTATGAGGAGTCGACTTATGCGTCTTGGAGTTATTTTCTACGATCAATTTGAAATGCTCGACGCCTATGGGCCATTAGAGATGTTTGGGTCTCTGGGTGATGCGTTAGAAATTGTCAGCATTGCCGAACATGCAGGACCTGTTCGGCCCCTGAAAGGCCCTGCCACGCTGGCGGAATATGGCTTTGAAGACGCCCCTGAATTAGATCTTGTGCTTATCCCCGGGGGGGTGGGCACCTTTCCTGAACTATCGAACGAGGCGTTTATCGATTTCTTGAAAGCACGTTGCCCAAGCAGTCAGATCACGATGAGCGTTTGCACCGGCTCAGCTCTACTGGCCAAGGCAGGCCTTTTGGACAATCTGCCCGCTACATCGAACAAGATGTATTTTTCTCTCGCGGAGCAGCAAGGCTGCGAAGTTAAGTGGATTACCAGCGCGCGTTGGGTAGACGCGGGACAATACGTAACGTCTTCAGGTGTATCAGCGGGAACCGATATGGCGTTGGCCGTAATAGCTCGTATTTGGGGGCAAGAAAAAGCAGAGGCAGTGGCGCGGTACACGGAATATCAATGGCATCGCGATGCCAACAGCGACCCTTTTACTGAGTTTCTTAATAAAGCCGAGCAGATCGGCACTTAGGATAGTTCTTTGTGTTCAACAAATTTGAGCACTCGCTGACGCAAAGTATCAAGGACGTCATCAAACACGGCACTGATTTCTCCCTCGCTGCCTTCAGCGCATGCGGGATCTGGTGTGCTCCAGTGCAATCGCTCCCAACCCGGTGGCACCATCGGGCAAACTTCTTCTGAAGCGTTGTCGCACACGGTAATCATGTAATCAAACTGCTGACCCATAAACTCATCTAACGACTTGCTGCGCGGCAACTCGAAATCACAATTAGCGCGTTGCAAAGCTCGAATGGCATCAGGGTGAACAACACCGGTAGGATGGCTGCCAGCACTAACCGCATGGAACCGATCGCCCGCTAAATCGTTGATCAAAGCTTCTGCCATTATCGAGCGACAGGAGTTTCCTGTGCATACGATAAGTACATGTTTTACTGGCTCGGCAGTACTCAAAGCAAATCCCTGGAAAATTTTACCGCCCGACTTTAGTCCCCAAATATGAAATCCGTTTGACAACGCCGTAGTTAACCGAGCATTGATAGCAAAGGCGAACCTGAGGGCATCGCGTGTAGACCAAATGCCCTCTCCGTCCTCAAGCGACACACATTCTCAACCGGCAATAACCGCTAACGTGTCTACGAGCTCGTCAATCACATCAGACGTCATCAGGCCATTGGTATAGCCTGCCTCTAGGAACGTAGACAGCGCACTGCCGTACGCGTTGACGTCGGCATTTTGGATACCGGCCATATCTACCGTAGTAATTACCTCAGCAGAAAATAGGTCAATTGCGGTTAAGCCTACTTCTTCAGCCACTTGATCGCTGGCACCACTGATCATTAGCGCATCAAGATTTCCGAGGACAATGGTCGACTCACCCTCATCACCTCCATCAAGCTCTAACAGGCGCACCGCTGCCTCGGTAAAAGGGTTCAAGTTAACTGTGTAAGACCCAGTGCCATCGATAGATCCAGCGCCCCGAAGGTCAACGGTCAAATCGGTTATAGCCGCGCTGTTTTCGTCAAAATAGTCAGGGCCTGCGGTTGAATCTACCGCACGGACCAAGATTTCACCGGAATAGCTAGATTGGATAGCGATCTCGTAGCTGCCTGTATCACCAGATACCAGCGAAGAGCCAAGTAGCGTCCCGTCAGACATATATGCACTGACAACGAGGCCATTGTCGGTAATCATAGGCCCAACACTAACGTTGCCGGAGATCGTAATATTAGTTTGGTCGTTGGCCCCAATATTATCGTCAAGCGAAGCAGAGTCATCTCCTTTGAAGACCCGCTCGATAATCGCACCAGCAGCAACGAATGATCCCAGGGCAGCGTACCAGGGCATCCCCAGAATCTGAACGGGCTTTGATTGCGTTGCATTATCCAAAGAGTCTGAAGAAGAATATTCTAAGTTTGTAGTTTCAGAATCTACTCGCTCATCGAAAACGCTTTGTAAATCTTCAAGCAAATCTGTATCTGCCTTGGCCATCTCCAACAACAGCGTTGTCGAGCCGTAAGCGTATACGACCATTTCTTCTTGTGACCCAGTAACCGTTTCCGGGGCCGCAAGCACTTCAAAACCTGGGCCCCTCTGGGCCGCCAACGTAACGCTGCAGAACGAATCACCACATACAGAAAAGTAGTCTTCGAAGACAACTTCTGTACCGGGATGAACCCGCACGATCAGATTGTCCACTTCCCCTAATCTGAGACAGTCATAGTTGGAGTTTTCTGAGAATATTCACTCAGGAGACGACAATGAAGAAATCA
>MDTB01167030.1_pt1 | contig 16720 bp, 17 predicted proteins | sample 811161 | NCBI WGS metagenome assembly MDTB01 (sample SAMN05326650, study PRJNA326480) | marine metagenome | isolation source: seawater | place: Mediterranean Sea | collected 2009
GAAGTTTCTGAAATATTAGAAGAAGGTTTAGATGCTGGATTAAATAATGAATTTATTTTAAGTTCGGATTCTTTTACCAAAAGTATGTGTAATGATAAGAAACATTTTTATTATAAATTAAATCTTAAAAATGTAAAAAATTCAATAATAAAAAATGATAAATTTCTTTTAGATCATGGATTATTTAGATTTTCAATATTCTTGAATATAAAAAGTAACTATCAACAAAGAATATATTCATTTATACGAGATGAAAGTATAGAAAATTCTACTTTAAATAGTACAAAAATATTAAAACAAATTCCGAACAATATAAATTACAATTCTATTTTAAAATTAAAAAGTCCAAATCAATTTGAATTTTGTGTGATTAGTGAATTAGATATAAAATCAATTGAATCATATATTATTTATCACAAGATTAATTAATTTTCGTAATAATACTTAATTTGAACTTTAATTCTTCATGAAGTTTTACTAATAAACTTGACAAATCTTTTTTCTTCTTGATAAAAATTGTTTCATTGTATAAATCTGTTATTTTTTTATCAAAAGTTTGCTTATCATTAACTGCCAAGTTTATTACATTAGCATATTTATTATAATAATTATCAATAATATTATCGCTTGAATTTACATTAAAATCAAATTCAAAACTCTCGCCGAATTCTTTCATATCTAAATTTAGTTTTACATCAACAAGATTAATCATATGATTATTCTTGCTAAATTCATTAATTTTTAAAATTAAATAATTCTTTGATTGACTATTCAATGAATTTAAAACTTGATTAAATTTTATATTTTTATTAAAATTAGAAAAGATATTGAATAAATCTTCCATACTATATAATGAATTAAAATAACTTGTAAATAAATTATAGTTATAACCCATTATTGAATTAATTTTGTTATCAATTATATCACTTTTTGTACTGTTAAAACCTTGTAATAATATATTTAATTCTAAATATTTTGAATCAATTATTCTGTAATAAGAATTTAATATTCTAGATAAAGAGTCGTTCAAAAATGACTTTATTATTTGGTCCATGCAGATGTTATCTAATTTTTCAGAATATCCTATAGTTTTTAATGATTCCTGATATTTTAACGCCATAGTATCGTAATTATCACTTGGAGATAATTTATTTAATGACAATAAAATTTTCTTTATTTGATTCCATATTTCAGATAAAATAAAATTAAATTTTTCACCTTCACTACTTTTCAGATTTGATATATCTGAATTATTTAATTCTTCTATTATTTTAAGAAATTTAGATATTTTCGTAACTTCATCATTTGAATTAACCTTCTCTTTTAAATTTAAATCTAAACCTATTTTTTCAATAAGATCTCCTAAGAAATTATTAGTTTTTGAATTTAATATACTCAAAACTGGTTTTATCATTTCCGAATTTTCTACAGAAAATTTTATTAAACTCTGAAAATCATTTGGTATTGATTTATTAATCTCTTCAATTTTGTTTATGATATTATCGTTTTCTTCTGAACTATCAGAATCATTTATCTTAGTTTCTTTTTTAGTATTATCAAATGAATCTATAAAGTTGCAAACTTCTATACTTCCATTAACAAAATCAATAATATAATTTTTATCTACAAATTTTAAATTAATCAAATATTTCCCAATTAAATTGTATGAAATATCTAAATCATTTAACATTGAATTTAATGTCTTGACATTAATTTCACTCTTTTTATTGTCAATTTCAATATTAAATTTTTTCCACGATTTTAAAGCTTCATTAATAGTTCCTTTTTTTAAACATTTATCTATTTTAGATACATTGCTAGAATTTAGAGATACCATATGTTCATTACAATTGTATGTAAATTTCATTATAATTGTGGATCTATTCATTTTATAAATATTATTTAATTTTATATATTTCATTATACAAACTTTTAGAAAAAAAAGTTTAAATAGAATCACAAAGTAATCAAGTTTTTTTTATATTATGTTCATTTTCAATTTCATTCTCGTTTAAATACAAGCATCTTGATTTTAATTCAGAAAACATATGCTCAATAACAAAACATAATGTGTTAATTGTTTTTAAAATTTCTTTATTGGGAATAACTAAATTATTTGAATTAAATTTCTGATTAATATAATCTTTTAAAATAATTAGATCAGCATTAACCATGTGATGAACGTAATGATCTTGATAACAAACATTTTTAGTTTTATTACTGTAGTTATAGAAACACTCATCTTTAAAATTGCAAAATTTATAAGAACATCTTGGGATATAATTTGTGTAATTTTTTGTTTTGTGGTTAATTTCGGGTAATTTGAGTCTCTCCATTAAAATTTTACTTGATACTATTAAAATGTTTATACACTTAATAAAAAACTCTAAATCTAAATAATTGTTTTGTAAAGTATATTTCGACAAAAGTTTTATTATATGAAGCTCCTCCTCTAAAAGCTTCAAGCTATTAAACTCTGATAAATAAATTTGTAAATCCTCTTTACAATTTAAAAAATTTATTTTTTCTATAGAATCTACATATTCCTTTTCTAAATCGTTAACATTCTCTTCTTCTTGAACTTCAAAGTTACTTTTATATTTCTCTATTTCTTCAGGATTAATATGGCTATTTAGGTAATAATTATTGTACCAACTCATTAATATATAAAAGAAAATATCTTTAAGTTATTAGGTATGAATAATAGATTAAAAGAAATCGATAATTTTATAGACTCTCTTAAAATAAACACAAAAGACAAAATTTTAAAAAAAATAGATTCTTTTTTTAAAAAATATAAAAATGAACTTGATGGATACAGATTTATTTCTTCTTTAGAAGAATTATACGATTTAAAACCAGCAGGTTATATTAGATATGTTAATATGGATGAAGAAATTAAATATGGTGGAATACTAATTAAAGTATTTAAATCCGAATCAGATGAAGAATTCCAGAAAAAAAATCTGATATTAATTCAAAATTCAAACAATAAAAAATGGGTTGTTTCTTGGGAGAAAAACTATGTATTTTACAAAGAACAAACAAAAAAAGGTGATAATTTGAGAAATCTGTTTATTTCTTTAATTGAAAAAAAAATTGAATAAGCCATAAATTGCTCCTGGGTCGAGGTACTTAATGACCTCAATTGAAACAAAACCTAAGAGAACTTTAAATCCTATCATCAAAGCGATGAATGATTTTAGAAATAATACTATTTCTGAACATGTAGGATCAAAAGCACCAGTTAAAACAGCTCCAATTTTTAAGTTAGCATTGTCTGCCGCAAGATTACAAATGGATATTGGAGAATCTGAAAAAAATACAATTGAAATAGTCGAGAAAGCAAAAGAATTGTTTTTAGAAGATCCTGAAAAGTACAAAAATTTAGCTGGTAAAGAAGATAGTATAATTAAAACAAAAGGGAAAGATAAAAAACTATCAGTTGAAGTCACATCTGAAGAAGATACGTCAAAAAAACCAACGCCTATCAAAAAGAAATCTTCGAATAAGCCTTTAGAAGAAGAAATTGTAGAAGATTTAACTTAGATTGAAATCGCAATTGTATTCTCAAGAGAGTTATCAAGGACTTCTTTTATATCATAACTTTCAATAGTTTCTTTTTCTAGAAGCTTATTTCCTAAAAGTTCAATCTGATTTTTATTTTCTAAAAGAATATCTGTTGTAAATTTTTCAAGTTTCTTTACTGCGGATACAATAGATTTAGTAATTTTTGAATCTTCTTTTAATTTTAAGTTGTCAAAATTTAATGGCCCAAATTTTTTGGACATTCCCCAGTTTTTGTAATAGTGCTCAACTAATTGTGTTACTTTTTCAATGTCATCGTGAGCCCCTGAAGATAGTTCGTTATAAAAAATTTTCTCAGCACATCTTCCTGCTAACAAAACACAAATTTGTGAAAGAATATAGAACTGCGTATATAATTTTTTATCGTCAGGTTTCTGTTGACTAAAACCTAAAGCTGCTTCTCCTCTTGGTAATATTGAAACCTTGACAGGAGGTTCGCAATTTTTAAGTACATAACTCATAAAAGCATGACCTGCTTCATGTTTTGAAACTCTTTCTAGTTCGGTTTTAGTCATTTTTCTTTCAGGTTTTTCTCTACCTATCATAACTTCATCAATTGCAGTTTTAACGTCTTTAAGAGTTATTTTATCATTATTATTTTGTATTGCATTAATTTTAGATTGGTTAACAATATTTGCAATGTCTGCACCGGTTAATCCACTAGTTAAATTTGCTAAATCATTATAATTTAAATCACTAACCATGTCTTTTTCCAAATATAAATTAAATAACTCCTTTCTTTCATCTGAATTTGGTGAATCAAAGAAAATCTTTTTATCAAATCTTCCTGATCTTAGCAAAGCTGGATCTAAATCTCTAACTAAATTAGTTGCAGCAAAAACAATTATATTAGTTGTCTCATCAAACCCATCCATTTCTACTAATAGTTGATTTAATGTTTGGTCTCTCTCTGAATTAGTATCGTTGCCTCTTTTTTTACCTACTGCATCTATTTCGTCAATAAATATAACACATTTTCTATGAGATTTTGCTCTTGAAAAAAGTTTCCTTACTCTAGATGCTCCTACACCGACATACATTTCAACAAATTCTGAACCTGAAGTATGTATGACTGGTATACCAATTTCTTTAGCTAATGATTTTACTAATAAGGTTTTTCCTGTACCAGGAGGACCAACTAATAAAATTCCTCTAGGAAGTTTAACCTTCCATTTCTTATACTTTTCGGAATTGTTTATAAAATCAAAATAATATTTCATTTCTTCTTTTACAGATTTTAGTCCTACAATAGATTTCATGCTTATTTTTTCTTCATTTTCGTTGTTGTTTTTTAAATTTAGAATATTATTTTTATCAGGGATTTGTTCAATAACTGAACTTTCCTCATAATTATTATATATAAATGAAATTACAGTTAGTAAAGTCAGATATAGGAAATATGTTATCAAAATCATAGTTAATATTTCCATAATTAAATTATATTAGATTATATTTAATAAAAAAAAATGAAAAATGTTTAAATAGTAAAAAGAGTTTATATTAATGGAATTAGTTGAGGTAAAAACAAATTATATGGTAGATGGATATAATATTTCTAATGACTCAGAGAATGAAGAAATCATACATATACCATATAATATTAATAATATTTTAGTCAAAGAAGAAAATATTATTGAGTTATTAAATAACAATAATGTTAATATTGAAAAAATTAACCATATTAAGTTTTTCAGGCAAGCATTTACTCATAAATCTTATATAGAAAAAGATATATTTCCAAATGATGTTTTATTAGCATCGAAAAAAGAATTAGGAAATCCAACAAACTTACTAGAATTACAAAAAGATAGTTACGAGAGATTAGAATATTTTGGAGACAGAGTTGTGAAATTAGTTACATCGATGTATTTATTCTACAGATATCCTGATGAGGATGAGGGTTTCATGACTAGATTACAAACTAAAATTGAAGACAAGACCAATCTTGCTGTTATGTCAAAAAAGATTGGATTGGGAAAATACTTTATAATATCACAGCAGATTGAAAGTTTGAATGGTAGAAATTTAGATAAAATTCATGAAGATGTATTTGAAGCATTTCTAGGAGCATTGTTTTTAAGCAATGGTTTCGAGCCTTGTTGTTTATTATTGGTAAATTTACTAGAAACACTGATAGATTATTCTGATAAATTGTATAGAGATAACAATTACAAAGATATTCTATTAAGATACTATCATAAACAAAAATGGATCTATCCAAAATATCATATGATTTATCAAGAAGGTCCTCCACATAAAAGAAATTATATTATGGGAGTAGAAAAAGGATCAGAAGAACCATTAAATGGAGATTCTGATAGAGAAAAATGTATTGGTTTTGGATTAGGATCTTCAAAAAAAGAAGGTCAACAAAATGCAGCTAAAATGGCTCTAATATTATATGGTTATCTAAAAGATGATCAATTTGAAAATAGTGACATTTTTTATCCTGATTGGGATAAAATTGATTCTGTTAAGGATGAAGAAGATTATATTTATTCTTCAGATAAAGTTGCTAATGATACAATACAAAGTGATGATATTAAAGTAGATTCAGTTAAAGATTTAGAAAAACTTGAAGTTGAATCAGACGATAATGGTACCGTTGTGTCTAATATGTCAGAAGAGACGCTATCTGATTAGAAAGAAAATAGTAATTTTTTTTTAAAAAAAGACAATTTATTTAAAAGAAAAGTTAATTTACTGAATAATGAGTAAAGAATTCTTATCAAGAGAAAATACAAGTACAATTTATAAAGAGATTCTTAAGAGAAATAACCTACAAGCTTTACCTAAAAAAACTAAAGAAATTATTGTAAATACATTGATTTCAAATATGAAAACTGTATTTAAGAAAATTGATGTGAAAAGAGTTAACAGAGATAATTTCGGAGATTTGTTGGAACAATTCAACAATGTTTGTGTCAATGAAACTACTAAAAGTTTAAAAAATTCAGATATTTTTACCGGTGAAGATACCCAGGTTTCTAGGTTAAAATTTGCAAGAGATTTTAATAGTACGCCCAGAAAAGAAGTCCAGTTTCTTGATAGACCATCAAATCAACAAAAGACAAATAATTTTTCAAATAATTCAATGCAAAACATAGATAAGCAAATTAGAGGATCTTCTAATTCATTAGATAGTATGTTCCAGCCAATTGGAGAAGTAAATGATTCAAGTTTTGGATACATGAATCAACGAGATGAATCAGCAGATATAAATAAACAAATGGATCAAATTTCGCAATTGAGACAACATGAAACAGAAGTGATGAATAAGAGACCTTCGACACCCGATTTTCTAAAATCTCAAAAGACTCAAGAAGATAAACCAGACTATAGTTCTGGAAATAATTTTGATTCAGGAAATAATTTTGATTCAGGAAATAATTTTGATTCAGGAAGTAATTTTGATTCAGGAAATAACTTTAATTCAGGAAATCAAATGGGATCTGGTCAAGAAATCGAAGCAATGAATTCTCTAAGTAATAATACTGAAAATGATGGATTATTAAGTTATGGTGGAGGAGCAGACAACTATTTCTCTTTTGACGATATGAATAAACCTTTAGTTAAAAACGAAATTGTTGAAGATTCTTCAAGTTTTGAAGATAGACTGAAACGATTACAATCTGACAGAGAAATCAATACACCACCACAAGCTCCACCTCAACAAGAACCACAAGCAAATCCACAACAACAAGAAATGCAGCAACAACTAGAAAAACAAAAACAACTACAAAAACAACAAGAAATGCAAAAACAGATGGAAATTCAAAAGCAACAACAAATGCAGCAACAAATGCAGCAACAACAAATGAAACAGCAACAACTACAGCAGCAACAAATGCAACAGCAACAAATGCAACAGAAACAACAACAAATGCAGCATCAACAAGAAATGGATATACAGAAACAACAACATTTAGAACTACAAAAAAGAAAACAATTAGAAATGCAGAGAAATCGCCAAGAAACTTTTCAAAATAGTTCACAAGGTGAATCTAACGATGAACAAATGAGAGAATTACTTAATAGATTAAATAGGTTAGAAAAAGAAAAATCAAGTGACAAAGACTCTTTAGTTAAAAGTTTACAAGAAGAGAATTACAAGTTAAAACAAGAAAGTGGCAAAATTGAAGGTTTAAAAAAAAAGATTTCAGAAGAATTCGAAGATTTATCAAAGAAAAGTGAATTGTTAAAATCAAATATGACTATAATGAATCAGAGAGAATTGGAATTAAATAATAGAGAAACCGAAATAAATCAAATTTTAGATAATTACAAGCAAATTTTAGGATCAAGATTCTATCAAATGAATATTTCATCAGCTGATAATAATTCTAAGTATAGTTATTATTTTGAATCACTTGATAATATCAATTCTTTGAAAATTATATCCTATTCAATGCCGCAACCAAGATTTAATATCGATATGAATAATAATGTTTTAGAATATACAATTGGTGACGAAGAAAAAAGTTTTACTTTAAGTAAGGGCAAATATAATATAGATCAATTAATTGATAACTTGAACCGAATATCTGAAATAAATTTTGAACTAGGTATAGATCAAAAAATAAGTGTTTCATCAAATGTTAAATTTGAATTAAAAAAAAATAATCTAGTCGAAAATACATTAGGTATTTTAAAAGATGATATGGTAGTTGAATCAGAATCAAATTATCTTTTAATTGGAAGCGGAACATGGGATTTGAGACTTAATGATAAACTTTTCTTATATTTTACTAATATAAATAGTGAACCAATATCAATAATTTATTTTAATGGTAATGGAGAATCTAACATACAATTTGAAGAACCAATAGAATTATCTCAACTAGATGTAGAACTTCGAGATATGTATGGCAATTTGTATGATTTTAATAATTTAAATCATTCATTAAATATCCAATTAGAATTAATTAATCAATTTAATCAATACAATTTAATATAAAGATAGTTTTTAAAATATATATAATGAATAAATATATTTTAAAAGAACTTAGATATGGAGCTAAAAATTATAAATCACTACCAGTTTGTCTTTATAAAGGTAAAGGTATTTATTTGTATGATACAAATAATAAAAAATATTTTGACTTTCTTTCTTGTTATTCTGCTGTAAATCAAGGTCATTGTAATAATAAAATTATAACTGCATTAAATAAACAATCCCATAGTTTGACTTTAACTAGTAGGGCTTATTATAATGACAAGTTAGGACCTTATATGGAAAAAATAACTAATATTTTCGGGTATGATAAAGTATTACCGATGAATACTGGAGTAGAAGCTGGCGAAACTGCTATAAAAATAGCAAGAAAATGGGGTTATGAAGTAAAAAATGTTGATAAAAATAAAGCAACAGTTCTTTTTGCTGAAAACAATTTTTGGGGAAGAACAATTTCTGCTTGTTCTTCATCAACTGATCCTACTTGTTATGAAAATTTTGGACCTTACATGAAAGGAATGGAAATTGTACCATATAATAACATTGTTGAATTAGAACGAAAATTCTCTTCTAATCCTAATATAGTTGCTTATATGCTTGAACCTATTCAAGGGGAAGCAGGAGTTATTATACCATATTATGGTTACTTGCAACAAGTTAGGAATCTATGTACAAAATATAATATTCTAATGATTGCTGATGAAGTACAAACTGGATTAGGTAGAACTGGGAAACTTCTTGCTTGTGATTATGAGAAAGTAAAACCAGATATTTTATGTTTAGGAAAGGCACTTTCTGGTGGAGTATTACCAATCTCTGCAGTTTTGGCAAATTCTAATGTTATGGATTGTATAACTCCTGGAACTCATGGTTCAACATTTGGAGGTAACCCTATGGCATCTGTAGTTGCTTCTGCTTCTTTAGATGTTATCATTGATGAGGATCTATCAGATAATGCCTATAAAATGGGTAAATTTTTTAGGAGAGAATTAAATAGAGTAAAACCAAAATTTATAGTTGATGTGCGTGGTAGAGGCTTGATGAATGCTATTGAATTTGAAAGTAAGGAAATAACTGATAAAATTTGTCACAAATTATTAGAAAATGGATTATTAACTAAACAGACTCATGATACAGTATTAAGAATGAGTCCCCCTTTAACTATTAATAGATGGGAAATGAACCAGGCAATAAAAAAAATAACTTCTGTTATTTTAGAGGTTTGAGCTTAACTACCTGATACTAAGCAACAATATTCGGGGAATCCGGTTATATAAATCACCGAAGAAGTTCCCAATTATCTATATGTTTAAATTGTTGAGTAAAAAATTGAATGTTAGATTATTTAATCTTAAGTCTTAAGATGTAGGTTGAATGAGTGATAGTAGGCTAGCTCATTGTCATGCCTGAAACCTACCATAATATTTTCTATCTGCTTGCGGATATTTTATTATGAATGCTGTAACAATAGATCCTATTGTAACCCCACAATTACAATAAGGATAGGCTAAGAGGTTAAAGTGGAAACCAATCTTTCAGTCTTAATTAAATTAAATAAACTGACTAGAACCACCCCCAAATTTTTGGGATTACTTTACATTATTAAAGTATTGTGTTCTACAGTCATTCATATCGTCATCTCTTGTAATTTTTTTAGTAATATCATCGAATGTTTCACCATTGGCTAATCTTATAATGAAGTTTATTGAATACACTCCACATTCTGTATTTTTTTTTTGATGTTGTATACTGTTATATCTTATATCAAATCCTGCCATACTTTTAATTAATTCTGATTTCTTTTTTATTTTAATATCTCTAATAAGTTTATTTAATGGTAGTTTAATATTGTATTTTTTCTGATACATGTATTTTATTATTTTATTAATAAATTCTTTTATTTTTTGTCTTGGTTTTTTACCAAAGGAATCAAAATAGTAAATTTGATTTTTTTCAAAATCTGAGTATAATGCCACCCAGTGACTACCTGATTTATAATGAGGATCTAAATTTATAACCATTCCGAATTTATTAATCTTTTTATTTAATTTATAATCTTCATTTAATTTTCCATTAATTAAGTCATCAAAATTTAAATTACCAAGTTCAAGTTGTTGTAATTCTTGAAAGTCATAAGGTACTGCTCCTAAAAATAAAAAATCTTCATGTTTCTTTTCGTATTGTTCAATTACATCATTTATATTAGTCGTACTTAACCACTCTAATCTTTCTGAAGGACCTTCCGGTCTAAATGTAAATTTATCTAAATCTTCATCTTTGATTTTTTTTACTAATTTTTGATTAAGCCAACATATTTGATCTTTACATTTATATTTTTCTTTGAAATGATTTTCTAAATCTTCCACTAAGTCTTTTTTATCTTGATTTAATAAAATTTTAGTATTATGAGTATTATTAAAATTTTCAGCTATATCTTTTAAAGCATCTATTTTAATACAACTACCATCTTCATATTTTTTACTTGGTGCGCATTTTTTATCCATATATAAACTTTTAGAAAAAATAAATTAATTATGTATCATTCTAAATCCTATTGAGTTATCGGAGTCAAATTTTTTGACAAACATTTTTAAATTCTTATTTAATACAAAATTTGGAACCTTCCAGTCGCCACCTTTTGTACAAATTTTTGTCTCATTATCTTCCACTACCATTGATTGAGTAAACTCCCAAACGTTACCATAAAGTTGATACAAACCCATTAATGACTCGAATTTTCTATCAAGAACTGATTCAACGCATGAGAAATTGACAGCAAGTTCAAAAAAGAATGGACAATCTATGCCATTTGGATGTTCAGTTTTGTTTCTGTTTGTAGACATCCAAATCCATTCTTCTTCAGTAGGCAATCTACATTTATAAAAATTACAACATGCTTCAGCTTCATAGTAATTTATTTTTTCAACTGGATGATTATACAAATCATCTATAGGGATATTATTTATGAACCACTTGTCACCAATTTGTGACCAATTCTTTGGCTTCAAAGATTTTGTAGCTTTTAACCAATAATAACCATCTTGTGACCAATAAGACTTTTTTATATATCCACTATTTTGGATAAAATAAAGATATTGGTTATTTGTTACACATGATTGAGTTACCCAAAATGATTTTATAAAATTATAGCCATTATTTCCTCCGGCAAAAGGTAAAAATTTAATTTCTGAAATTGTATTCAAAAAAGTGAAAATACTTGGTAGTAAATTATTTGATGGGTGTAATAAATTTCTTTCAAAGATAACAACAATTAATTGAATATAATTTAATGAATTTAATAGATAATCTAAAAATTTGTGTTTCTTAAAATCTGATACTAACCCGTTTCCTTCACATATTATATATTTTAAATTTTTGAATCTTTTTATTGACTCATCAAAACTTAAAAAATATTCGTAATGTATAATATCGTAAATATAAAAATTAAGATTTTCCATAATTTTTCTTAGTAAAGATCTTGCACTAATTGAATCTTCTATATAATAATCTCTAATTGAACATTTTAAAATGAAAAAATCTATGAAATCACACATTTTTCTAAAATAACTTACATATTCTATCCATTCAAATATTGTAGAATGATTTTTTTCTCTTAAAATAACAATTGGATTTTTAATATTGTTATAGTCATTAAAATACTGACTTGACATATTTAAATAAAGATACATTTTATATATTTTTAATTAAAAAATATATAAAATTTTCCAATAAAAATTTTTCTCGACTAATGATATATGTCTTTCGAGCACAAATATTTGAAATACAAACAAAAATACTTGGAACTAAAAGCTGAATTATCCAACTTGCAAACAGGTGGTAACGAATTCAACTTTGATTCTGATTCAGATGATTTCAATGTTGAAAAATTAACTGAAACACCAACTTTACAAAAAGGTGGTTTTTTTAACTTTAAAAAAGATGATTCTCCTGAAGAATTTGACGAAGTTGTTGCCCTAGAAACTGAAAACTCAATTTTAAATCATATCAACGAAATTTCTAATCCTCCAGAAAAACCTAGCTCTGATGATTTAGATAATGCTGTTGCTGATGCTCAAAATGCAGTTGATAATGCTATTGCTGATGCTAGTGTTGCTGCCGATGCTACTGGTGATGCTACTGGTGATGCTACTGGTGATGCTACTGCCGATGCTATGGATAATCAATCTGGAGGTGAAGAAGATGAAGATGAAGATGAAGATGAAGATATGAATGGTGGGGAACCATTAGATACATCTATTTCTGAATTAGATGAAATTTTTTCTCAATTAGGTGGAAAAAAACATGAAGAACACGATGAATTTGATTTAGAAGATTCTGATTCTGATGATTTGTCTTCATTATCTGATTTAGAAGATGATGATTCTAGTGACTTTGATCTATAAATATTTAAAAAGTAAAAAACAATTATTTGATATGTTAGAGGTCAAGGGTTATGAGAATCTAAATAAAATTTTGTGGGATAACAAAGATAATGGATCAGTTTTGATGCTTTACTTTGGAGCTTCTTGGTGTGGTCCATGTCAAAAATTAAAAGATAAAATAAAAGAAGAGGAGAGTAACTTGTCTAAATTAGTTTGTATACATTTAGATTGTGACGATGAAGAGAACGAAGATATATTAGAAGATTGGAAGGTTGAAAGTTTACCAACTCAAATCTTTGTTCATATTAATGAAAATAATGTAGTAAAAGATGAGAAAATAGAAGGATATGACTGGATTAAATTAAAAATGTATTATGATAAAATTATTGAAAACTAAAAATATTAATTATGTAAATAGTTAATATGTCTAGATTTAAAATAACAGAATTAAAAGTATTATCTTCTTGGAGACATGAATTGCCTTCAAATACTGAATGTACTATATGTAGATGTAGTTTAAATGAACCTAGTTTAAATTATCAATCAAAAGGTATTAAATCTTATGTCATCGAAGGTGAGTGTAGTCATGCTTTTCATCAAGAATGTATTGATTCATGGGTAGGATTAACTAAAGATAATAAGAGATGTCCTATTTGTTTTCAACCATGGGTTCCAAAGAAACCAAATTAATAGTTAAATTAGTTTAGATAAAGTTGGTAGTAATTTTTCACTGAATAACCAACCACCATGATAACCTCTCCTGTAAAAAATGTTCTCTTTTTTAAAGTTTTTGTCAAGAAAGCACTTGTCTAACTTTTCATTTAATATTAAATCATCCGATGATAAAAATAAATATCTATCACTTTCATCTTCAAAAGAAATATCTCTTTTTAACTCTAAAGTAGATAAATAACCAAAACTTGTACAAGTAGAATATCCTATAATTGTATGCATAAAATATGAAAAAATATAATTATGAGTAATGTATTTTTTACTTGTTACACTATTCATTATGTTTAAAGTATCACAGTATTTTCGTTTTTGTAAGAAATATGTATCTGATGCGGAACGTAGATTTATAAGTGGTTCAAATAAAAATATTCTTTTAATTTTGATGTCTTTGTCAAAAATATCTTGATTACAAGTATTACAATTATTGACAAAACTTTCAAAACCTTTATATAAGATTCCTCCAAGTGACCAGCTTATAATTTCTATTTCTTTGAATTTGTTTTTTGAAATATACTTATAAATTTCTTCATGATACTCTGCTTCATGACCTTCAATATAATATTCTAGTGATGCAGAGGTTGGACCAAAAATAGGTATAAAAACTTTGTATCCTTTTTCAACTAGTAAATTAATTATAGAATCAAAGGGGTTTAATACACACCCCATGCCTATAAATATCAAAATAAATTTTTTTGGTTCTTTAATTTTATGTTTAATAACATACATTTTATAATTACCTATTTTTTCATATTGAAGGTTAAATTTTGAATTCCAACTTGTTAAATAACTATTATTATATAAACTAAAAAGTACTCTGAATAAATATGGATACCATAACATATTATCTAATTTTAATGAAAATTCATTAATGATGTTTTCGTCATGACAAAATTTCTTTCTCTGCCAATGATCTGATTTTAAGCAATTAATATAAGACTCTAAATTTGACGAGCTTCTGTTTAAAAAATTCTTTTTGAAGCAATTGATAGTATGCTCTTTTTCATGATCTTCTACACTTTCAATTTCGGAAATAACTGTATCAATGTCTCTAGAATAGTAATATTTATATTTTCCAAAACTTAGTAAAATTAGATTTTCTACTTTTTTTTTTAATTTTAAACAATAGCTTCTGTGCATAAAATATTCAAAAAATATCCATGAAACAAATATAGATGAAGATACACCTAAAACTATCTTGTTTTTTATCATTTAATTATATTAGAATTAAAATCTTTTTTCTAAAAGTTTTTGTTCATTAGTTTAAAAACTTTTTTAAAAAAAAGTTTTTAAATCTATTAATGGAAAATTATAAAAGCAATAAATTAGAAATAGGCATAGATGAAGCTGGAAGAGGACCCTTCTTTGGTCCAGTTTATGCCGCTGCTGTAATATGGGGAGATGCTCCTGACAGCGAATTGATAAAAGATTCAAAAAAATTATCTAAAAAAAAGAGAAAAGAGGCTGTAACATGGATTAAAGACAATGTAAAAGCATTTGGGATAGGTTTCTGTTCAAGTCAAGAAATAGATCAATTAGGTATTCTTAATGCAACTCAAAAAGCAATGGAAAAAGCAGTAAATCAAATTAATAATTTACCAAATTGTGAAAATTATGAAATCTTTATTGATGGAATCGGTTGGGAAAAAAGACTATTTGATTTAAATCTTAATGAATTTTCAATAACTTCTATTGTAAAAGGTGATACAAAACTTAGAAATATCGCTGCTGCTTCTATACTAGCAAAAGAAGCTCATGATGAACATGTAGATGCAATTTGTTCTGGTAATGATTTTAATTTAAAGTATGACATTTTAAACAACAAAGGTTATGGTACCAAAAAACATATTGAAGGTATAAAAAAATATGGTCTATCAGAACATCATCGACATTCATTCAATATTAACTATTAGCAATCTTTAGGATTATATTTTTATTTTTTTTTAGTTTATTTTCTACATGTTTGGCAAATTTTAAAATCATTTCTTTCAATTTAACTTTATCTTTACTTGTTAGATGCTTGACAATTTTTTTCTGAGATATATCTGGATTCAATATTCTTAATTGTAGATACATCATACCAATAGTTACACACATTCCACAATACGCATCAGCTATTTTTTGTACTCCAATTTTTGGAGAAATATTAATAGGTGATATATATTTGTAATTTTTTAACTCCATAAATTTTTTTACATTTGTTCTAAATTTTTTATCCAATTTGTGTTCTGATCTTAAATCATACCCATACGGTTCAAACCTTTCAAATGTCTTTTTTACTAAATCTATTACAATCATGTTTGCATGTGAAGTTGCATATTTTTGTGAATAAATAATTATAAAACCTAAAAATATGAATCTTATTTCTTTCTTTTTTTCACATTCTTTTATTGATTTTACAACACTTTCATTGTAATAAAATATGTCTGTATCATTATCATAAGCAATTGCTGCCCTAATAGAATATTTGTAATTTTTGCCATATTGTAATATAAAACTAGGAGCACATAGAATTTTAAATTTATTATTTTTTTTGAGAAACTCAATCATAAAGTAATTATATATATTATCATAATGTTGGTAGTGATAATTTATTTCTGTAGGTTTTGCTTTTGGACCTGAGCTTATTTCATCATCTAAATATTCATCTAATGATATTAACCCATCTTTATTTTTATCAAATTTAACTTTTAAATTATCATATTTTTTTTTTAAAATTACTCTTTTTCCTTTTATCATTAAAAGAGGTTAGAAATTTTTCAAAATTTCTAATATTTTTGCTAAGCAAATTATTTACAGTAAAAAATGATAATTTGCTTGATACTTTAAAAATACCATGAATACGGGAAAAATTAACACTTAGCCAAATAAAAATTGAAATTTTTTTATTGAATACTATCTTAAGAATTTTAGGTGATGAATCAGCAAATATGATTCACCAGAACCAACAAAAGACTGATGTATACTCTCTCTACTAGTAGAATTTTTCTTAACAGAATTGTTTGAACGAGAAGACACTGTACCAGTTAAAGGCATTATAGTAGATACCGGTTATTAAGAATCTTGC
>MDTB01093229.1_pt1 | contig 16719 bp, 18 predicted proteins | sample 811161 | NCBI WGS metagenome assembly MDTB01 (sample SAMN05326650, study PRJNA326480) | marine metagenome | isolation source: seawater | place: Mediterranean Sea | collected 2009
CCAAAATATTAAATAGAAAAATAATAATATGATAAAACTAAAGATTCTTATGGATTGGATTACCTCATCTGATTTATTCTTGAAATTGATATATATATATTTCACATAACTTCTTTGTGAAAAATCAATTAATAAAGAAAAAATTGGGATTGAAATCCAAAACAATGTAAGCTTCCCAAAACTAATTTTGTCAAAATAATTTGTAAAGAAGCGTATTGAGAGTAGTATAAATATCTTCGCAAAAAAATCACCAATAGGATAGTATAGATAATTTTTATTTTTACTATTGAATATTCTTATTAGATCCAATTTTATATTTATTTTTTGATATCAGATATAATTAAATAATAAAATTATAGATTCACTATAAAATCCTTCATTACATTAAACTGTCTATCAATGTATTCACCTATCTTTAAAAAACTATTAAAACTATTTTCTGTGTAATCACTTATTTGTTTATCAACCTTTTGTAAAAGGTCTTCATCTTCAATATTAAAAACTGGCAGATTCATTGTTTCTACCATGCCTCTGCCTCTGCCATCTTCATTTATTAATATAGAAGGTAATCTTTTACTTAAAAAATATAGATGAGCATGTACTCTGTACCCAATATGAAAATCACAATCATCATAGAAATCTATTTTATTTAGTTTATAGGCAACATCTCTAATTTTTATTTTTCTATTAATTAATTTAGCTGCGGCATACATTAATAAATATCCAATTGTAGCTCTATATGAAGTATATTTATCTGGAAGAACTCCTCTGTGATAACTCATAATAATACTTGCTTCAGGAAAATGTTTGCTTACAATTTTAATTAATGAAAATGTTTGCTTAATTAATTTTGGATTTGCTGCCGTTGAAAAAACTATCTTATTTATTGAATTTATAGACTCAAATTTCTTTCTTATTGAGTTAATATCATACCATACAGGACAACCTGTCATCGTTATATTGTTATATCCACAGTTCTTTAAAATATTAGCAGTTATATCATCTCTACAACTTGAAGTTTTTATATTAGAATGTATATTATCTAAAAAAGCTTTAGATTGATTATTAAATCTAAATTCATTTGGATTAGAAGGTCTACCGCACCAACCCAAACCAAAAGGAATGATTGGCACCTTTATTTTGGTTAAATCATCAACCAATGGATAAATACCTTTATAAATATCACTCGCATATGCAGGCCCTCCACATAATACAAGAAACCTAGCTTTATTGATTAAGTCAATATCTCCATCTAGATTATTAAATCTATCCAAAATTACAATCTCATCATCTAGCAAATAATCAAACAATTCCCTTGCTCTTTCTGTGATTAAAAAATCTCCTATGTTCTTTTTTGCTCCAGACAATAATACTATCATATCATATTTTTGCTTATTATCTCATCTTCCGTAATGTCAACTTTAACTTCTTTTCCGAGTACATCATCGATGTATTTGGGACTAATGCCATGGGCTGGTCTTTTAAAAGTTAAATCTTCTATTTCAATTATTTTCCCTTTTGGTATATTTCTTGCAGCAACTAAACTTCTTCTAGCATTTAATCTGGCTTTACCCTCATCTGCAAGTGCTTCAACTTTAATACTACCTAATATTTCATATGAAACCTCCAAATTCTTAATAAATTGCTTTAAATCATCTTTATCCATTGCATGATAATGGTCATTACCTGGCAATGATTTGTCATGAGTAAAATGTTTTTCTATAATAGCTGAACCTAAAAGAGTTGCCATCTCGCAGACTTTCATGTCTTTTGGTAGAGTATGATCGGAATACCCAATAATATTATCAGGAAACGCTTTCTTTAGTCCTAAAATCATACCCAAATTTGCATTCCTATCAGAAGTTGGGTAATTAAGCACACAGTGTAATAAAGCCAAAGGTACATTAAAAGGTTTTATCCAATTCACTGCATCGTGTATTTCTTCCAAATCACTTGCTCCAGTTGATAAAATAATTGGTTTCCCAAAATTACAGATATGCTCTATGAAAGGTTTATTTGTTATATCTGATGATGAAATTTTAAACACATCCATCAAATTATTTAAAAACCCAACAGATTCCACATCAAAAGGTGTACTCATAAACTCAATTCCAACATCATCACAATAGTTCTTCAATTCATACATTTCATTCTCCCAAAAAGAATCATGTTTTTTAAATAATTCAAATTGTGATTCTGTAGGCTCTTTAGAAGTATCCCAATAAGCAGGAGAGTTTTTCGATGCTAAAGTTTCTGCTTTATAAGATTGAAATTTCACAGCATGGGCACCCCCTAATTTTGCATCATCAACCAATCTTTTTGCAGTCTTCATTGATCCTTCATGATTTACACCAACTTCAGCAATAATATACGGCTTAACTATTGGAATATTCTTATCAGCTCCTTTATTTAATAATTTTAAAATCTTCATTAATCTTGTATTAAATCTTGTATTAAATCTTGTATTAATCTTTGTACTATTTTTCTTCCTGATTTTAAGTTTTGTTTAAGCATTAGTTCATTCATATGTTTTCTGCTATCAAAAGAATCTACCAAACGAATAAACTCAGTAAATAAATCACTATCTTCAACTTCATATCCCAAACCTAAATTAGAGAAACCAAATGCAGATGATGCAAAAAAGTGTGTCATCTCTCTTTTATTTTGCTCCATAACAATGCAAGGTGTTCCTATACTTGCCACTTCATAGACTGTTCTACCCGCAGAACTAAAAATTAAATCTGCTTTCAACATATAATCAGATATATTAGAAATATTTTGTTTAATCGTTACATTAGGATACTTATCAATAGTGTAATACTTCTTATATCCAAATCCTGCTATTACAGTTATCTTAATATTATTCTCAATACAATGATTGTTTATAGTTCGAATAACTTTCTCAGTGTAATTATTCGGATCAACTCCACCAAAAGTAATCAATATATTTTCAACATTTTGTTTCACATTCTTCGGTTCCGATAAAATAAACTCATCTCTGAGTATAAAATAATCATGTCCAAAATAATGATTTGGTAAACAATGTTTTTCAGGATAGATTGCATTTATTACTATATCCGCTTCTTCGCACCCTGTGCCTAGATCCTCAATATTGACTACTTTATAACTTTGTTTTTTTAACTGCAGCATATAGTCTTTTGAAGTATCCAATCTGTCATTAATAATTACATCAGGATTTATTAGCCTTATATCCTCTATAATATCATCATTTTGTTGAATAATTACATGAAAATTCTTTGATTTAATTACATTAAAAGCTAACTCACTTTCTTTATCCAATAAAAAAGTAACATCATGATTTAAAATATCATTTGCAATCAAAAGGGTATTATATACATGCCCTAACCCAACATTATTATTTCCTGTAACAACAAATAGAATATGTTTTTTATTGAGATAATATTCACACAAATTCCAATCTTCATAAGTATCGATATCTATCTTTTCTCCTCCACTTAGTAATGCTAAATCAACATTTTTACCAATTCTATTATTTTCAGAAATAATATCATTTCTTGTAATTAGAAAAGCACCTGTTTCTATAAATTCTGGAGTTAAATATTGTCGATTAACTCTTTCAGTATAGTTGGGTAAGTATTTATCATTTTCTTTTTTCCATGACAAATGTGTTGCGTCTTTTGCAGCAATTATTGTTTCAATTTCATTATTATTAATTATTTTTTGTATTGCCTTGTCTAATGATTTCGTTGAGAGTAAAGGGGAAGTTGGTTGCATTGTGATAATAATATGATATTCTTTTTCTTCTATATTCTTTGCATGCAAATAACAATCATAAATAACTGGATCTAATGTTGTTTTATCTTCTGCAATATTTTCATTCCTTTTATGAGTTTTCGCACCAAACTTTTCAGCAGTATTCAATATCTCATCATCTTCAGAAGAAACAAAAACATCAATTCCAAATTTGGACTTTAAGGCATTATTAATTGGATAATACAATAATGGTTTATGACCTAATAGTCTCAGGTTCTTTCTTGGAATTCTTTTCGATCCTCCTCTTGCTGGTATTACAACTAGAATATTCATAGTATTTCAGAATACGTATTTATTATTTTTTGTGAGTGAAATAACTGATGTAAAGAATGCCCACAGGGTACTTAAGAAAAATCCTATAATAATACCCCCTATGACAATTAATTTTCTTTGAGGTTTCTTTTTCAATACAGGTGCTTCCGCTTCATCTAGGATAGTAACCATTAAAAGGTCTCGTGCTTCTTCTATCTTGGCTAATTCATATTGTTGGCGCAATGTAATATAAACTTGCAGATTAGATTCAATATTACGTTCTAAACGCCCTCTCATTTCATCTAATGATGGATTGGTATAAGAAAACTTTTCCTTAAATTGGGTTAATTCTTTTTCTGAATATTCTAGCTCGTTCTTGGAATTAATTAATTGATTCTTAATAAATTTAAGATTCCTTTTTGCTTCTTTACCTTGTTCATATGAAACGAAATCTTTTACAAAATCTGAAATATAATTTGCAATATCCGCTGCAAGTTGTGGCTCTTCCATTAATACTGAAACTTCGATTAATCCAGTGCCTGATTCCTCTACAGTAATTAAGTCCCCTAGTTGTTCCATCCCTTTAAATAATTGACTTTTTTCAGGGTCATTGTCATTTGATAAAAAAGGGATCGTTTTTATAACTATTGGTTTTATGGAGTACCATTTGATTATATCTAATTCCCAATATTTAATTAAAGTCGTTTGTTCAGAAAATTTTTCATTTTCCCATTGATTCATAACCACGGCTTTTTTTAATCGTTGACTATTAATAATGTCCGGAACATTGAAGGTTTGTCCACTGGTGACTCCTCCTAATCCAAAAGTTTCGGCAATGCCTTGAAGACTATTATTAAAAGCAGACCCAGTTTCTGCTAAAGTACCAGCAGGATATAGTGACATTTTGGATTCATAGAATGGGGTTGCAATTAGACTATACACTAAGAAAAGAACTGAGATTGCAGAAGTGCTTTTTATTATGAATATTTTCTTTAATCGTAGCAAAGCCCATAGGGAGAAAATATCTAAATCCAAAACTGTTCCCTGATTTATGTTGGGTATATCTACTTTTCCTGTACTAATTGCCCCTCGTTTTTTTAATTCTGCAATCCTATTTCTTAAGGTTTTTTCAGAAAGTCCGTAACGTTTGGCAATTTGTGTTCTTTTTTTAGGATTATCCAGGATTTCGGGATGATTATTAACAATACCCAGAATTTTTTGTTCGTGTGATGTTAACTCCATTCTAATTCCTACTTGCTAAATTATTTTTAAGGCTACTTATAGATGTACCTTTTGCACGATTTATATAAATAAGATCACGGATATCACCTAATTCACCCTTCCAATCATCACCGATTGTAAATATTTGAATTTTATTTAATACATTGAATTTTAAATTGCGCATTGATATCTCCAATTCAAATTCCAAGGGCATTTTGAATAACGACAATTAAAGCTGCAACTTGTCCCAAAGATGCTAAAATATCTTTCACAATTATCCATTTGTTATACTCCATTTTTTCAGGAATAAAAATGGTATCCCCGTTCTCAATCTGGGTAGTTTTGTTAATAGGTAATCGTTGCCCTGTTCCAGCTTTAATGATAAACTTTTTCCGTGTTGCTGTATTAGTTATCCCGCCTGCAAGATCAACATATTCATTAAAAGTTATATCTGTGGTATACGGGTAGCGTCCTGGTTTTAAAACACCTCCCAAAATTTCTATGTAATCAAAATTCTCCAGGATGATAATTTCATCTTCATTCACTAAGGGAAGGTTCATGAGCGATTCTGCTTGTTCTAAAGACGATGATTCAATTGTACCTTTTTTTGTGAGCATTCTAGCTTTTATATAAGCTTTCTCTTCAGGCGACCTATTTTCATCAGGGATCAGTAAAATCCTTTTATTCTCGCGATCTGGAATTTTGGCAATAGATTGATTATTTATAATTATTTTCGATTGATCCGCTCTTGTTGTGAATCCACCTACTTTTTGAAGGGCATCACCGATAGTTGTTTTGCCCGGTTCGATAGCATATACACCAGGATATTTTACTTCCCCATTGATGTAAACAATATCCTGCCGTTTATAGTCTTGATTATACCGGACCATAATATGATCTTCCGATGAAATTATTATGGTATCTGCTTCTGACATTGTTGTAGTAAAACTAAATTTTTCTTTAGATGAAATGAACCTGGTAATTTCTATTTTATTGGAATCTGCATCAGGCCTTAAACCACCAGAAAGTTCTACAAATTGAGATAAAGATTCACCTTGTATAAATTCATAATTTCCTGGGATTTTCACGCCTCCAAAAATACTGACTAAATGTTCTCTCAGAGGCATTCTTACCACATCACTTTGCTGAAGAAATGGGTTATCGTTTTCTTTTCCCGTTGATCCAAACTTTACCAAATCTACTGGAATAGATTTTCCATTTCGATAAATCTCTATATTACGTGTTGACAGTTCTGGGTAAAGGTTTTGAGCAGTATTTTGATCAATAGGTTGATAAGTATTTTGATTAGTACTTTGATTAGTATTTTGATTAGTATTTTGATTAGTAGATGCCCCAGATTGTAATTTATCAAGAACTTCTTCATACAAGTCTGACATTCGAGAAACTGGTGTGACGGTATAAAACCCAGGATTTTGTAAATGGCCAATAACCTTTATCCTAAACTCTCTAATTTCAGATAAAATAATGAATATTTTGGCACTTCGGTTAAGAGTTTGAATCGCATTTTTCATTTTCTTGATTGAACTTGAAAGTGTTTGTCCATCAATCAGGACGATACCTACAGATGGAATGAGGATTTCTCCTGTAGGAGAAACTGTTAGTGTATAATTTGCTACATTTTCACTTGAAATAATATTTACAAGAAATTGATCGCCCGGGCCAACCAAATACTGTTCTGGGTTGATTGGCCTATCCACTTTTATTCTTGTTTGTTCCTGCCTTTCATTAGATCTAGAGGAATTAGGATAGCCAGAATTAGATATTTTAGACTGGGCAATTCTTAATGAGTTAATATCAAGCGTTTGAGTAAATAAGGGTGCAGAAAGTCCAATAAGAAGAAAAAATTTATTCATAGTATTTAGTATAAATTCGTCGAGGTTCCGACATGGTATAAGGATCTTCTATCGCCAAGACGATGTTTTTTTTAATGTTGCCTTTTTTATGGTAAACTGGGCGCAGTTTTTATCGATAGAAATCCTAATGTGTACTTTAAAACTTATTATATAACCATTAAAATTCCAAATTAAATAAAATTCGCTTGGGAATTACAAACTCTTTTTATTAACTCTATTAGTTTAGTATTGTTGTATTAATCAACAATAAATTCTGCATCTAAAAAAAGGTTTTAATAGATGATTTCAATTAAACAGCTTCGAGAAAATAAAGATTTATACCAAAATGGACTGAAATTAAAAGGTGACTATATAGATTTAGATGCAATAATTACCTTAGATATCAAGGTTAGATCAATAAAAAAAGAGTCCAACGAAATGAGGGCAGAAAGAAATATTGCTTCTGAAGCCATTGGTAAGGCAAGGAAAGCTGGAGAAGATGCCTCTAAAGCTATTTTGAATACTAGGGAATTAGGGGAAAAATTAAAAAAATTAGAACTTCAGCTATATGATTTAGAGTCTCAGCTTAATACGTTGTTATTTCAAATCCCAAATTTACCTCATCATAGTGTTCCCATAGGTTCAAATGAAACTAAAAATATTGAAGTAAGAATTTGGGGTGAAAAATTATCATTCACTTTTCAACCAAAAACACATATGGAATTGGGTACTGAATTAAAACTGTTCGATTTTAAACGTGGTGCAAAACTTTCAGGAAGTGGCTTCCCACTATACATTGGAAAAGGTGCAAGGCTTGAACGTGCTCTTATTAATACAATGATAGATTTTCATAATCAGGAGTATGGCTTTCAAGAGATTTTTCCTCCAGTGTTAATGCGAAAAAAATCCATGATGACTACTGGTCAATTACCAAAATTTGAAGATGACATGTATCATACTGAGGTTGATAATCTTTATTTAGCTCCTACTGCTGAGGTTCCAGTAACCAACATACATCGAAATGAAATTTTAGAGGAGTCTGATCTTCCAAAATATTACGTAGCTTATTCTCCATGCTTTAGAAGAGAATCAGGGTCTTACGGAAAAGATACTAGAGGACTTTTAAGGGTACATCAATTTAATAAAGTTGAGCTTGTAAAATTTGTAAAACCAGATTCTTCTTATGATGAGTTAGAGTCACTTACGCTTCAAGCAGAATCAATATTACAAAAACTAGGATTGCATTATCGTGTTGTCTCACTTTGCACGGGAGATCTAAGTTTTGCTGCAGCAAAATGTTATGATATAGAGATATGGGCTCCAGGAGAGCAAAAATGGTTAGAGGTTTCATCATGCAGTAATTTTGAGGCATTTCAAGCTAGAAGGGGTAATATAAAATATAGAAGAAATTCTGATAAAAAAGTTGAATTGTTGCATACGTTAAATGGGTCAGGGCTTGCAACACCCAGGCTAATGGTTGCTTTGCTGGAAACATATCAAACAGAAGATGGGCATATTGTTTTTCCTAAACATGTTGCCGAATTTCTTAGTTTAAAGACAATTTAATATTGAGATACCTTTGGATATTGTTTAATGCTGCTGTTTGGACTGCAGTTTTTGGTCTTTTTGGAATTGCAGCATCATTTTTTGAATCTAATAAAGGTAGAACACTTGGCCATTGTGCTCGTTTATGGGGAAAGTTTATTCTTTTTTTCACAGGAGTTAAATATTCAGTCAAAGGTTTAAAAAATTTAGATGCAGACAGTTGCTATATTTTTGCTGGAAACCATGCCTCTGGATTTGATATCCCCTTAGCTTTTGCTGGTTTGCCTTTTTGGTTGATTTCTGTTGCAAAAATTGAATTAAAATCAATTTTTATTCTTGGCTGGGTAATGACTACAGCAGGGCATATTTTTGTAGATAGAAGAAAAAGCGAGAGTGCCTTAGCATCCTTGGAAAAATCGAAATTGTCATTAATTAAGAATCCAAGATCCGTTTTATTATTTCCAGAAGGGACTCGTTCTGATGATGGGTCTATCAGAAAGTTCAAAACAGGAGGGCTTATGCTAAGCTTAGATACAGGAATTCCTATTGTCCCTGTAGCATATAAAGGTACATTCGAAGTGTTAAAAAAAGATTCTTGGTCAGTAAATAATCACCCTTTAGAAATATGTATTGGAAAGCCAATCTATCCTGAAAAATATTCTACAGAGAGTAGAATGAAGTTGGCTGAAGACGTTAGGAGTCAAGTTGTAAAATTACTTGATCAAGGTATTTAAAATTTTAAAATCTGATTAAATAGATAAGAATTGAATACTTTAGATAATAAAATTGTATTTACAAATGGTTGTTTTGATTTATTGCATCAAGGTCATATTGATTTATTATTCAAAGCGTCTAAATATGGAGATAAGTTAATTGTGGGATTAAATTCTGATGATTCTGTTAAGCTATTAAAAGGGGAAAGTCGTCCTGTAGAAAATCAAAATAAAAGGAGACATAAACTTTTGCAATTAAATTATATTGAAGATGTTCATATATTCAATGAAGAGACACCCTTAAAGCTTATTCAATTAATTCGTCCTGATATATTGGTTAAGGGTGGTGATTATAATATAAATGATATTGTAGGTGCAAAAGATGTTGTTAGGTGGGGCGGACGTGTGATTGTAATTCCGTTAACTCCTGGTTATAGCACTACTTTATCTATAAAAAACCATAAAAAATGAAGGTCTTGTCTTAAATTATAATTTGAGTTAAAATCTAATGCGGAGTTTCACTAAAACCCTTTGAGTAAGTCATTTAGAGATAATATAATAATTCTAATCTGCGCCGTAGGTTTGCTTGGTGCAAGGGCAAAAAGCGTCTCAAGTGTATTTCCGAATACATCTGTATTTACATCAAGAAATGATTCAAGCATCACTATAGATGAAACGCAAAATAGATTGCCTGCTATAATCACTGATGCAAAATTATTAATGTCAGAGGTGGTTATTTCTGATTTTAATAAAGATACTTTAGAAGTGGCTTTTCTTCTTAGTAAGATTTTTGAATTGATGATGGAGGCAGATCAAATCGGTGGTCAGGATTTGGAGTTTGGAGGTATGAGCCTAGAAGACAAAGAAGAATTTGATCGTTTTAATCGGACTTTCACAGATCTATACACACACAAACTCCTAACAGTGCAAAATATTAATGCACCTATAATGGCTGAGAAAATTTGGACAGATATTACTGAGGGTATAGAAATTGAGATGGGCGAAACAAAATTTACAGTTATTGAAGATCGTGATGGACATATCCCATTAGTTAGAACAAAGCAGGTTGATCAATATATTAAATATTTTCAAACGAAAGGTCGTAAGCAATTTCAAATATGGTTAGATCGTTACGCTAAATATAAAGATTTAATCTTACCAATTTTGGCTGAACATGAAATGCCAGAAGAATTAATGTATTTAGCAATGATTGAGTCAGGTCTTAATCCTAAAGCTTATAGCAAAGCAAATGCATCAGGAATGTGGCAATTTATCTATTCGACAGGAAAAAATTATGGTCTTAATAGAGATTGGTATAAAGATGAAAGACGTGATCCAGTTAAAGCGACTCATGCTGCTTGTAGATATTTGAAAGATTTATATAAAGAATTTGATAATTGGTATTTGGCCTTAGCAGCATATAATTGTGGTTCGGGAAGAGTAGCGAGGGCATCAAAGCTTCACCAAACATATGATTTTTGGCAGATGCATTCTTTACCAAGAGAAACACGTAATTATCTTCCTTATTTTCTTTCAGCAGCTATAATTGCAAGGTCGCCAGTAGAATATGGGTTCAAGATCCCTAAAAATATTATACCTTTTAAATATGATACGGTCATGCTTGAAAAGAGTTCAGATATAGCAGTTTTAGCAAGAGTTGCAGGTATTAAACCAAAGCTTTTAAGAGAGTATAATCCAGAGCTAAGGCAATCAGCTACGCCAGAGAGTAAATATGAATTAAAAATTCCAACAGGCGCAAAAAATACATTTTTATCCGCTTGGAAGGCAATTCCAGAAGAAGAACGATTTGCTCCTCAATTTGTTGTTCATCGGGTTCGCTATGGTGAAAGCCTTTGGACCATATCAAAGAAGTATAATGTATCAATACATGACTTAGCAGCAGTTAATAAAATTCGAAATAGGAATAAAGTTAGAGTTGGACAGAAGCTCAATGTACCCCTAAAAGGCGGGCAAACTTGGGCAAATAGTGGTAAAAGAGGACCCCAAGGTTATGCTAAAAAAGTATATAGGGTAAAAAGAGGAGATACTTTAGGACAAATTGCAGAAAATTTCGGAACACGAGCCAGTAAAATAAGAAGATGGAATAATATGAAGTATGGTTCCCATTTAATTCATGCTGGCCAAAAGTTAGTTATATGGGTGAAATAATAACTTTAAGGTCAATAGCAAGGAGTGAATAATGACAAAACAAGAAATAGTTGATATAGTCTCAAATGCAACCGGCCTAACAAAAATTGAGACTGAAACAGTTATGAATGGCGTTATGGGAACTATTATAGATTCTCTTGCGGATAACAATAAAGTTGAATTAAGGGGCTTTGGCACTTTTGGTATAAAACACCGAATGCCCAAGAAAGCAAGAAACCCAGGAACTGGTGAGGCAGTTTTTTTACCAGAAAGGTTTGTTCCCACCTTTAAACCTAGTAAACTTATGCGTGCTAGAGTGAATAATTTAATTAAAAAGAAATAGATAGGTAATTAATGCCAAGCGGTAAAAAAAGAAAAAAGAAAAAGATGAATACGCATAAACGGAAAAAACGTTTACGTGCTAATAGACATAAGAAAAAGAATAAGTAAAAATCCTAATTGCATTAGGTAGCCTTTGCCTTTAACTGCAAAATAAACTTTTCTATGCCAGAATATAGAAATTATCTTTCGGTCTCTAACCTTAATTCAAAAATTAGACATATCTTGGAAGGTGATCTTAAAGGGATTGGAGTTAAAGGTGAATTATCTAATTTCCATCACCATATAAGTTCTGGACATATGTATTTTACTTTGAAAGATGAGACTAGTGAAATTCGATGCGCCATGTTTCGGGGCAATAATCTTAAATTAACATTTAAACCTATTGATGGTATGGCGGTGAATTTAAGTGGTGATGTCACTTTCTATGAGCAAAGAGGTTCTATCCAAATTAAAGTTTCATCCATGGAGCCTGCGGGTATCGGTGAATTGTATAAAGCTTTTCAAAAATTAAAAGATGCTTTAAGAAAAGAAGGATTATTTGATGAAAAGTATAAAAAACCACTACCTTCTTATCCGTATAAGATTGGTTTGATCACTTCAAGGTCAGGAGCTGCGTTAAAGGATATTTTAAATGTTTTAGAAAGAAGGGCTCCTCATTTAAAAATAATACTGAAATCTGTAAAGGTGCAGGGTCAGGGTGCAGCTGAAGAAATTGCCCAAGCGATAGGATCATTTAATATCGATAATAGTGTTGATGTTTTAATTCTTGGTAGGGGTGGTGGATCTTTAGAAGATCTCTGGGCTTTTAATGAGGAAATTGTTGTAAGATCTATATTTAAGTCTAACATACCAATTATAACGGGGATTGGACACGAAACTGATTTTTCAATTGCGGATTTTGTATCAGATGTGCGTGCTCCTACACCATCATCATCAGCAGAAATTGTATCACCCTCTAAATTGTCAATATTAAAAGATCTAAACTCTATAGAAAGTCAAATTATAAAATCTATGAAAACAAAAGTTGAAAGATTATGGGTAAGTACTGATCAATTTGAAAGAAGTCTCGCTACTATACAGCCTCAAAAAATAATAAAAAATAATTTAGAAATGCTATCTAAGTTAGATAGGCAGATGTATTTTATTATTATTCAAACAGTAAAGCGTTATGGGCATAGTTTAGAATCTTTATTAAAGCGATTGATTAATCTAGGTCCTGACCATGTTTTAAAGCGCGGATATTCTATACCATTAGATGTTAATGGGAAAATCATAAAAACTGCTCGTCAGATTAAAGTAGGAGAAATATTTAATTTGAAAACTGCAAAAGGGTCTCTAAGTGCAAAAAAAATATCAGATATTATTAATAGCTAGATTGGTTAAGTTTTATCATGAAAACACAAAATAAAGAACTAAATATTGAATCGTCCTTTGATCAGTTAGAGTCAATAGTTGCTAAGATGGAATCTGGTGATGCAAACTTAGAGCAAAGTTTAATCTGGTTTGAAGAGGGAATGGAATTGATCAAGGAATGTCAAGTTAGATTAAAAAAAGCAGAACAGAAAGTAGAGCATCTTATTGATGAATCTAAAAATAATAATGATGGTGGGGACCTAGATTTGTGATTGTAAAGAAATTTGGAATATGGGGAAATACTGATAAGAAAATCTTTTGGGAAATTTTGCCAGATATCTTATCATGGGCTAAAAAAAAAGAATTTGCCCCATATTTAACAAAGCGTATATCTAAAAACACCAAATTTGATTTTAAAGTTATACAATCTAGGGATGATTTTAATCAATTAGACTTTATGTTAACCCTTGGAGGAGATGGAACGTTCCTGTCCTTAGCGCGAGCGATTGAAAATAGAGGCATACCTATTTTAGGTATCCATCTAGGAGATTTAGGATTTTTGGCAAAAGTAACCTTAAAAGATCTTTTTTATAGATTAGATAAAGTAGCAAATGATGAATATATTGTAGAAGAAAGAATTTTAATTAAATCAAAAATAAAAAAAGCTGAAAAAGTAGTAGAACATATTAGTCTCAATGATTTTGTTTTTGCAAATGGAGAGCCGCATAGAATGCTTAACACATCGGTAAGTGTGGATGGCCACTTTGTAGGAAATTATAAAGCAGATGGATTGATAATATCTACTCCAACAGGTTCCACTGCTTATTCATTATCAGCTGGTGGTCCAGTGGTAACTCCTAAAGTGGATTCAATTGTTATAACTCCAACTTCAGCTCATACTCTTACTTCAAGGCCTTTAGTGGTCCCAGGAAATTCAAAAGTCGTAATAAGCTTTTCAGGTGCAGCAGATTCAATACGATTTGTTGCAGATGGTCAAATACATGAGATATTAGATTCAGAGTGTCATGTCGAAATTGTTAAATCTGATTTTACGATACCATTAATTGATTTTGATGATACAGATTATTTCAAGACTTTAAGAACAAAAATGGGATGGGGCAAGAGAGGCGAGGAAACAATATAATAGATTTAATGATTAATCAAGAAATTTTTTATATTCATTAAATTGCATGTGCTCCTTATGTTTAAACTTCGGCCTTTGGACATATTTATTTTTTATTTTATTTTTCTTTAGTCCTCTTAAAAAGGCGCACTCCCAATTTTTTTTTTTTACATATGTAGATGTAGGAATATACCTTAAAGTAAGACCGATACGCCATTCTGAGGATTTATTGGCATTCGATCCATGTATTATGAATGGATTATGAATGGATATATCACCAGGATTTAGTTCTACATCAATAGCTTTAGTAGTATCAAGGTCATCAAAGTTAATTGCGAGATCAAGCACGTATTTATTAGTATCCATTTTTTTCATTTCTGAAGGTTTGAGAAGTCGCTTGTTTTGTGAACCTGGTATTACTCTCATGCACGCATTGTTTTTATTTGAGGGTGTCCCTGCTAGCCATACTGAAGTTACTTTCATCGGCTTAAGAGGCCAATATGAACCATCTTGATGCCAACCTACGGGCATACCATCTAAAGGTTTTTTTGCAATATAGTGGGCGCCAAAGAGTGCAATGTCTGGTCCTATTATTGATTCAACAATATCTAAAATATTTTTTTGTTCTACTAGGTGATGAATAAATGGGTCGTGAATTAACATGTTGTGGTGGAATGCTTCTGGCCGAATATTTGGGTTTTTATTTTTTAACCATTGAACGTGTTTTTCGACTTCTAATGCTAACTCAAGCGGGATAACATTTCTAATTATTGAAAAACCATTAAGATGATACTCCTTTTTTATTTGTTCAAAATTCATCATTTGACATTTTGGATATTCAGATGATGTTGTCTTAAGATACAATTATCCATAACTACTAATAGCCCTGCATTTTTTGCTAGTTTTTCAGCTTTATAGTTAATTATTCCATCCTGCATCCATATAGCCTTAACTCCATTCTTTATTGCTGACGTGACTATAGGTAAAACATATTCTGATTTACGAAAAATGTTAACAGTTTCGATAGTCGTTTTTATTGTGTCCAAATTTGGAAAGCAGGTCGAATTATTGATTCTTTTATAAAATGGATTAACAGGTATTATTTTATAGCCATGCTGAAGCATGTATTGTGAAACAAAATAACTTGGTCTTTCTTTTTTATTGCTAGCTCCAATTACTGCAATATTATTTAACTTTAAGATTTCTAAAATTTGATTAGCATTATTCATGGTTTTAATAAATTTTTTAAAACATATGTTGCTATATTCGGATTCTCTTTTAATCTTCTTATTGAATAATCAAACCAGTCAGGCCCGAATGGAACATATACCCTTACTTTGTAGCCATCTTTAATCAAATTTTCCAATCGGTCACCCATTGGGACTCCGTAAAGAACTTGAAATTCAAAAAGTTCTGAAGGTATATGTTCAGTTTTGATCCAGTTAAGTAACTCGTCAATTAATTCTTGATCATGAGTAGCGTAACCTGCGAAGGCACCTTTTTCAGCCATGTCTTTAGCCATGAGTATGAAATTTTTTTGAATATCGTGTTTACTATTATACGCTATTGAAGGTTTTTCTTTATAGATGCCTTTGCAAATTCTCGCATTAAAACTTGGGCTAGCCAATTCATTTATGTCTTCTATACTTCTGTAGAGATATGCTTGTAATGCCACTCCAATATCATTATAATTTTTTTTACAATCTTTTAATATTTCAAATGTTTGATCTGTAAAATTAGAATTCTCCATGTCAATACGTAAAAAGTTATGCAGCTCTTTAGCTTTCCCAGCAATTAATCTCATATTTTTTAGTGCTTCAAAATATGAAATATTTAATCCTATATGAGTTGGTTTAACAGATAATGTGCAATTTAATTGTTCGTCGTCAATGCGTTGATACAATTGACAATATTGTTCTGTAATTTTATATGCTAAGTCAGCTGAGGTTACGTGTTCTCCTAGAATATCTAAGGTGGCTCGAAAACCTTTTTGATTTATATTAGACACAGTTAATAATGCTTCATCCACAGTTTCGCCAGCTACGTATGGTTTAGCAAATGGTTTTGAAAACCATTTAGGAAGAAAAGGTACTGTTTTTGTTATGATATAATTTAACAAGGACATATGGGAAATTAGAAAAAGCTTAAGCTTAATTAAATGTAATTTAAATATAACTAATAATTAATATTTTATTGTGTTTGAAGTTTGATTTGATCATTAAAACTTCAACAAGTAAATTAAGAGTCTAATTCTTATTTAATAATAAAGATTTATGTATAGAGATTTCGGAACAGTACTCCTTGCTGCTATGATAGCTATTGTATTTGTTTGCGTGCCATTAATCCTTCAGTGGTTGGTCGCGCCTTCAAATAA
>MDTB01212004.1_pt1 | contig 16718 bp, 22 predicted proteins | sample 811161 | NCBI WGS metagenome assembly MDTB01 (sample SAMN05326650, study PRJNA326480) | marine metagenome | isolation source: seawater | place: Mediterranean Sea | collected 2009
AAACCCCTGTGTTTATGCCAGTTGGAACACAGGGATCAGTAAAGGCTGTGTTTCCTAGAGATTTAAAAAAACTAAATTATGAAGTAATTCTAGCCAACACTTATCACCTTATGTTGAGACCAGGTGAAAATTTAGTAAAAAAAATGGGCGGTCTACAAAAGTTTATCTCATGGAATAAGCCAATTTTAACAGACTCTGGTGGATATCAAGTTTGGTCACTATCTAAGCTTAGAAAAATAACTGAAGAAGGAATTAACTTTGTCTCTCATATTGACGGAGAAAAAATAAAATTGACACCGGAGCTTGCAATTCAAATTCAAGAGAAACTAAACTCTGACATATCTATGGTTTTAGATGAATGCACAGAATATCCGGCAACTTTTGAAAGAGCAAAACAATCTATGGAATTATCTCTTAGATGGGCAGAGCGATGTAAAAAAAAGTTTAAAAAAAGAGAAGGATTCGGTTTATTTGCAATTATTCAAGGAGGAATGTTCAAAGATTTAAGAAATTATTGTTCAGAGGAACTTATAAAAATGCAATTTGATGGATATGCCATCGGTGGATTATCTGTAGGAGAAGCCCATGATGAGATGATAAAAATTGTTGACCACTCATTGGAGCTTATTCCTTTTAATAAACCTAGATATTTAATGGGAGTAGGAAGACCGATTGATATAATAAATGCTGTGGAGAGAGGAGTTGATATGTTTGATTGTGTTCTACCTACAAGGTTTGGCAGAAATGGAAGAGCTTTTACTTCATTTGGAGAATTAAATCTTAGAAATTCAGTTTTTGCCACAGATAACAAACCAATTGATGAGGAAGTTGATTGTTTTGCTTCAAAGAATTTTTCTAGGTCCTATTTACATCACTTAACAAAGAACAATGAAATTTTATCATCTATGATTTTAAGTTTACATAATCTTGCATTTTATAAAAAAATGATGTCTGATGTACGAAAATCTATAAAAGCTAAAAATTTCAAATCAATTAAAAAAAGTTACTTAAAATATCATGAAGAATATAAAAAAAACTAAATATTTAGGTAAAAAATCAAAAATAAGCAGTTCACCAGACGAGTTTAATTTAGATCATGTAAAAAACCCTCATACTGACTTCAATTATTCAATCAGATTAACAGCGCCAGAGTTTACAAGTATATGTCCAATAACTTCTCAACCAGATTTTGGAAATATAATAGTTGATTACATTCCTAGAAAGATGATTGTAGAAAGTAAATCATTTAAACTTTTCCTTTTTACATTTCGAAATTATGGAGGTTTTCATGAGGATTGTACTCTAAGAATTGCAAAAAAAATAATAAATTGCATTGAACCAAAATGGATAAGAGTCGTGAGTTTTTGGAATCCCAGAGGTGGAATTCCAATTGATGTTTTTTTTCAAAAAGGAAAAAAACCCTCTGAAGTTTATGTTCATGATTTAGATTTGAAAATTTACAAAGCTAGATAGTTATTCTCCATTAAATATACATCCACCTATTCTTGGCCTATTAATCTCTATGCTATCAAGATTAGAAATCTTGTTTTTTAATCTAGTCCATAACCATCTTGCGATGTTCTCACTAGTAGGTTTCTCTAAACCGTTGATTTCATTGAGTACAGAATGATCTAAAATTGAGATTATAGGTTTTACATGTATATCTAACGATTCAAAATCCATGATCCAACTTTCTTTTTTATCTAAAGTTCCGATTAACTTTACTGTAACCTCATAACTATGACCGTGCATCTTTTTGTAATCATGATCATCATTGAAATCTGGCATATAATGAGCAGCATCAAAAAAATATTTCTTAAAAATCAACATTTACTGAACACCAATAATCTTATGAAGTTGAAGGCTAAGTGACCAATTTTTATTTAATGCACAATATTGTAATGTTTTATTCAAATTTACTTTAACAAATTTATCCTCTTTTGGTTGAAGAAAAAAATATCTGAAATTAAGTGTTAATAAGTCTTTAAGTATAAATTTGTTTTGAGGATAAATAATTTTTAACTCATCTCCATTTTTAAGCGCCCAATTCTTTGGATCTTTTGGGCTGACGCATACCCAATCAAAACTCAAATGAGATTTAATTGTTCCATTTGTTTCGACTGAGATATGAAATTTTTTTTCTTTAAGAATTGCAACTAACTTTTTATCTACTTGAAGCAAAGGTTCACCTCCTGTCAAAATTACATTTTTTTGTTTTAAAGAGAATGATAGTTTCCAAACTCTCTCAATCTCATTAACAAGTTGCTCAGCGGTATATGTGCCACCATTTTTACCATTAGTTCCAAGAAAATCTGTATCACAAAAATTACAAATAGCCTTTTCTCTTTTATATTTTATTCCATTCCATAAATTACACCCGGTAAATCTAACAAAAACTGATTCTCTTCCTGTGTTAAAGCCTTCGCCTTGAATTGATCTAAAAATTTCTTTTACTTTATACATTCAATTATCCTCATTTGGGTCTATCAATGAAGCTTCCTCAAAACCTTTCTTTCTTAACAGACAGGAATCACATAAGCCACAACTCTTTTTAAATTTTGGATTATAACAACTCAATGTTTTAGAAAATTCTACTCCATTTCTATTTCCTAAAGAAATTATTTCTCCTTTTGAAAGATTAATTAATGGAGTCTTAATCTTTATTTTTTTTCCCTCAATGCCAATCTTTGTCGAAATATTTATTAATTTTTCAAACCCCTTGATAAACTCTGGTCTGCAATCTGGGTATCCAGAATAATCTACTGCATTAACTCCAATAAATATATTATCTATATCATTTGCTTCAGCATATCCGGATGCAAATGCTAAAAAAACTATATTACGACTAGGAACATAGGTTATGGGAATAGAATCTGGAATTAAGTTGACTTTTCTATTCTCAGGGATTTTAAAATCATCAGTCAATGCTGAACCCCCATAAAAATCAATTTTAAATACTTTGTAAGATGAACAATTAAAAAATTTTGCCTGCCATTTTGCATACTCAAGTTCAATTTTATGTTTTTGACCATAATCAAAGGAAATAGCGTGAATTAGGTATCCTTCCTTTTTACAAATTGAAAGAGTGACAGATGAATCTAATCCACCACTTAGAAGAACTAAAGCTTTATTTGATTTTTTATTCATTTCGGAATTATAATATTTTAGATAAAAATAAAAATGAATGATTTAAAAAAAAAATTAGAGGATAATATTTTTCAACATGGATTTGATGTTGTTGGTTACTCTCCACCCACAGTTGATAAAAAGGCGAAAAAAGAATATCTATATTTTTTAAATAAAAATTATCATGGCGAAATGAAATGGTTGGAGAGACACTTTGCGAAAAAAATAGAACCAAAAAAAATGTGGGATAAGGTAAAATCAATTGTTGTAATAGGACTGAACTATGCACCAAAAAAAAATCCGCTTTTTAATAATCTGTCATTAAGCAAAGCCAATATAAGTGTTTATGCACAAAATGAGGATTATCATGAAGTTATAAAAATCAAACTTAAAAAAATACAGTCATGGTTATTAGATGAATATAATTTAGATTCAAGGGTATTCGTTGATTCATCACCAATATTTGAAAAATATTTTGCTAAGATTGCAAATTTAGGGTGGCAAGGTAAACATACAAATATAGTTTCAAAAGAATATGGTTCATGGTTATTCTTAGCAGAAATTTTTTTACCAATAGAAATTAAAGATTTAAAATCTCAAATACAGGATAATTGCGGTTCTTGTAATAAATGTATTGATATTTGTCCAACAAACGCTTTGATAAATGAAAATAAAATTGATGCGAGAAAATGTATTTCATACTTAACCATTGAAAACAAAGGTCCTATACCTTTCAGTCTTAGGAAAAAAATTGGGAATAAAGTTTACGGATGTGATGATTGTTTATCCATATGTCCATGGAATAAATTTTCATCAGAAACAACGGAAGAGAAATTACAATCATCAATTGAAAGCAAAACACTTGCATTTTTTTTAAAATTTAATGAAGACAAATTTCAAAAATATTTTTGTAAATCTCCTATTAAAAGAATCGGATGGACGAGATTCCTTCGAAATTTAATAATTGCTACGGGAAATAGTCAAAATAAAAATTTAATTAAATATCTTCACATACATTTGAATAATGAAAGTTCCCTAATAAGAGGAACTTGTATTTGGTCGTTATTTCAACTTATTAATAAAAGAGAGAAAAGAGAGTTAAGAGAAAAGATCTTGAAAACTGAGACCAATAAATATGTTCTATTTGAGTTAGGAATGCTTCGTTAATTCTTTTAAACCAATTAATAAGTTATCAATTATACCTTCGTCTGAGGAGGAGTGACCAGCAGTATTTACAAAGGTAATTTTCGATGACCTCCATTTGTTGGATAAATTGAATGCATTAACTGGAGGACAGATTAAATCATACCTTCCCTGAACAATATATGCAGGTATATGAGATATTTTTCCTACATTATTCAGAATTTCATTATCGTCCATAAAAAAGTTATTTTTTATATAATAAAGTTCCATAAATGGTGAGTTCGGTAGACCATCTCTTTTCAACAATTCTTTTTCATCGTGAAAAGAATAGTTTTGTGGGTTTAATTGAGACAAAATTCTCTCATAATCGTGCCATATCCACGAATGAAGTTTTGAATTATCTTTGAAAATTTTTTTGTAATATGAAGCAATTAAATCGTTACCACTAGAATACTTTAAAAATGTCTCGTATAAGTTTGGTGCAAAGTTTTTAGGATTTTCTATAAATGCCCATTTAATTTCATTTTCAGTTCCTAAAAAAACAGATCTTAGAAGAATTCCAAATAGATTTTTGGGATATTTTAATGCATATTTTATTGCAAGTGTAGCTCCCCAGGAGCCACCAACAATTAAAAATTTTTTAATTTTAAAGAATTCTCTTATTTTATCAATGTCTTCAACTAAATTAATTGTATTGTTCCCACTTAAAGATCTGTAGGGCTTACTCTTACCGCAACCTCTTTGGTCAAAGATAATTGATCTATATATTTCGGGATCGAAAAGAGAATGATGTTCACTTCTACAATGCCCTCCAGGTCCTCCATGAATAAAAATAACTGGAATACCGTTTTTTTTCCCGCTTACTTCCGTATAAATTTTATTGTTATCATCTACATCTATGTTATACATTTCAGGTAAAGAGCGATGAATAAATAATTTTTTTATCATTGATAGTAATATAATGGAAAAATATGAAACTTTAAATCAACTTATAGTAGCATTACTTTTATGGATAACAACCAATACTGAATATAGTGATCCTAAAGAAATGCCAAAAGTAGAGTTTTTAGATCAAAAGGAATTATCCGAAATCGCATGCAAAAGGGACTGTGAGATTCAAGCTTTAACTCCCGACAACCCAAAAAATACTGTTTACTTGTCCAATACACTTAAACCTATGAGTGATATTTGTCACAGGGGTGTCTTGATGCATGAATTAGTCCATATTTTACAAGAAGATCAAAAAAAATTTAATGATTATGAAAATAAAACAAAAAAGCATTTACGAGAAATGGATGCATTAGTAATTCACAACATTTATCTTAGCCAGTTTGGAAAAAAAATACTCTATAGCAATGGTTTTGCAGCAAAATTTAAGACTAAAACAAAGAACAATCTTTATTGTTGATTAATTTTAGCAATCATCTCTTGATGATTGAGATATCCAAAAATAATCTCATTACCAATAATAAATGCCGGTGTTCCTCTCAGCCCAAGTTCGTTTGCCAACATAACATCTTTTTCAAGTTTATTATTAATTTCTGTTGTATTAATTCTTTCTATAATTTTTGTTTCAGGTATTTTAATCTTTTTAAGAATTTCACTTAAGTGATTTTCTTCTACTCGACCTTTATGATTAATAAGGAAATTGTGAAATTCTATGAACTTTTTGTTATTAATCTCTGATATTGCAATGGCATACTTAGCTAGTTTTACAGAATTTTCAGATAAAATTGGAAAGTTTTTATATATCACCTTAACATTTTTATTTTTTTCTATAACTTTCTGTACGTCTTGATGAGCTCTTTTGCAGTATGAACAATTATAGTCAAAGAACTCTACAATCACTTCTGACCCAGAAATATTTCCCTCATATAGCATTATGTTAGACAAGAAAATTTTATCTTTAAGTTTTTTAATTAATTCTTTATTCTGAGATTTTTCCTCTAATTCTTTTTTATTTTCATAATTTTGTAGAGATTGAATTATTATCTCAGGGTTTTGCAGGATGTACTTTTTTATTTTTTCTTCTAATTCATTTGCGGATAAAATATTAAAAAAAATCAATGATACAGTAAAAATAAATACTCTGGAAAAAAAAATTATCATAACCTTCATTTGTTGGTGCGAGCGGTGGGACTTGAACCCACAAGGGTGTCGCCACCCGCAGGATTTTAAGTCCTGTCTGTTTACCAATTTCAGCACGCTCGCTTAAATATATTTATAATATTGATATTTAATATTAGAAAGAAATATCTACTTAAAAATTTTTTTTACTTCCTCTCTAACAATTTCTTTGCAAATTTTCTCAGCATTTGATTGAATCCATTTCTGAATTTCATTGTCAATCTGAATATCATAATTTTGCACTTCAGTTTTCTCTTCTATTTTTTCTTCTTTAATAACTTCTAATTCAGAATTTTGTAGCTCAGAATGTTTTTTGTCTTTTTTTTCAGTTATAACACTCTTAACATGATTAACTATATCTGAATTACTTTTCTTCATTATTAATACTTTCTTTCTTGATCTTATCATCCACGGCTAAAATTAAGTTGTCAATGTTTGTTTTATCATGTTTTATAACATCGTTAAAAATTTTTTTTTTAATTTCTTTTTTTAAGTCTGAGAAAATAACTTTCTGTTGTACTTTTGGTAAATGCATAATATCTTCCCCAATTTCTTTACTTAAGTTCTTAGCAATTATTTCAGATTTTGATAAATAAATCTTTGAATCTATTAAATCCTGATGATAGAGATCTTTTAATGCTTTAAGCTTTGATTCGGAATTTTCTAATATTTCTCTTTTGATTTCTTTTCCTAAACTTTTAATTTCAGTATCCTCAATTTTGTTTTGATTCTTGATATTAATTTTATTTTTCTTTACGGCCAATAAAAATATTATGGCGATGAAAATAAATGAATAAGGAATTAAATCATTAGGTAATATCATTATAACCTCAACACTATCATAAAATTGTTTCCAAACTTAAATTATATACAAAATTTTTTATAAGTTTTATCAATTAAATTAATTGATTGTTTTAAAAAGAAAATATAAATTTTAGAAATGGATGAAAAAAAAACTATTGAAGAATTAATAGGATCAATCTACAAACTTATCAGTGAAGCTCGAAACGAATATGAAATGGTCGTTTCAGAGAAAAATAAATTGATAAACAATAAAAACACAGAGATCCATAGCGTACAAGAAATCATAGAACATGATTCAAAAACCGACAACAACCCTAATCATTTCGACTGGAGTAAAAAAAAATTTGAACAAACTAATAATAATTATAAAAGATTAATTTTATCTAATGAGAACAAAGTTCAAGATTATAACAAAAGATTTAATAAACTAATGGAATTTTGGATTCAGAAAAATTTAAATTCAATTATAGAAAAAGAATTTTCTATTTTTATTAAAAATAAAAGCTAAAAGATTCTTGGTTGACCATTTGTTGAATGAATGTAGTCAAAAATTTCTTCAGTTGCCATTTTCACCTGTTCCTCTTTTCGACCCTTAATTACAAGCGAAACCCCAAATCTATTTTTTTTAAAATAAGGATAGCTTCCTATCTCTAAATCATTGTACTTTGCTTGCACGCTTTCTACAAACTCCCCTATTATTCCTTCTGAAAGTGTTGTGGAAACAGTTTTTTTGAAAAATCTTTCTCCTTGATCAAGATTTCTTACAATTTCTTTAACCATAATTTCTAAAATTTTTGGTACTCCAGGGAAAACATAAACATTCTCAACAACATAACCAGGGGCAACACTTACTGGATTATCAATTAAAACTGCATCTTCTGGGATATACGCCATTTTCAATCTAGCTTTAGTTAAAACATCATCAGAATAATGATTTGTTAATCTTTCCTTTGCATCTTTATTTAATAAAAGTTTTCTATTAAGGGCTGAACTTATCGCATCTGTGGTAATATCATCATGCGTGGGGCCTATACCTCCAGATGTAAACACATAATTGTATTTATTTCTAAACTCTTTAACCACCTCAATAATTCTGACTTTCAAGTCTTTTATTACTCTTATTTCCTCACAAACCACTCCAATTTTGAAAAATTCTTTACAAATGAAATTAGAATTAGTTTCAAGCGTTTTTCCTGATAGGATTTCATTACCAATAATTATTATTCCTGCTGTTCTTGTTTTTGTTTTCATTAAATTTTTACTGTAAGTTTAGAGTTTTTTACTATAAATTATTCTTTTAATGAATAACACTATCAAATTACATACGAAAGATGAATTCAATTTTATGAGAAAGGCTGGTCAACTTGCCGCTGAATGTCTTGATTATGTAACAGAATTCGTAAAACCTGGTGTTACAACTTTGGAATTGAACGATATCTGCCATAATTTTCAAACTGAAAGAGGTGCTGTGCCAGCACCACTTGGTTACAAAGGATTTCCTAAATCAATCTGTACTTCAGTAAATCACGTTGTCTGTCATGGAATACCAGGTGAGAAAATTTTAAGTGAAGGAGATATCTTAAACATAGATGTGACTCCAATTCTAGATGGATGGCACGGTGATACGAGTAGGATGTTTTTTGTTGGTAATGTAAAGCTAAAAGCAAGCAAGCTCGTAGAAATAACTTACGAAGCTATGATGAAGGGGATAGAAACTATCAAACCTGGAAAAACTCTTGGTGATATTGGACATGCCATCCAAACTTATGCAGAAAAAAATAATTATTCAGTTGTAAGAGATTTTTGTGGTCATGGTTTAGGAGAGGTTTTTCATGATCATCCAAGCATTCTCCACTTCGGCAAACCAGGAGAAGGACAAATACTTGAAGAAGGGATGTTTTTTACTGTCGAACCAATGGTAAACATTGGTGATTATAAAGTAAAAGTTCTTTCAGACGGTTGGACCGCTGTTACATCTGATAAATCACTCTCTGCTCAATTTGAACATACAGTTGGAGTTACCGGCAACGGGTATGAAATATTCACATTATCCAAAAAGAATTATACTCATCCTCCTTATTAATAGATATGATACCAAGGTATACCAGAAAAGAAATATCAGATATTTGGCAAGCAAATAATAAATTTAATATTTGGTTGAAAATTGAATTATTAATTTGTGAAGCATTAGCTATCAAAGGAGAAATCCCAAAAAAATCTCTACACACAATTAAGAAAAAAGCAAAATTTGATATCGCACGAATTGATCAAATTGAAAAAGAGGTGAAGCATGACGTTATAGCTTTTCTAACAAATGTAAGTGAGTATGTTGGTCCTGACTCAAGATTTATTCATAAAGGTGTTACCTCATCAGATATTATAGATACGTCTTATTCTCTTCAATTAAGACAATCAAGTAAAATTATTAAAGAAGGATTAAGAAATTTAATAAAAAATCTAAGGTCTAAAGCTTTAACTTTCAAAAATTGTGCTTGTATTGGAAGAAGTCACGGTATTTTTGCAGAACCAACGACCTTTGGTTTAAAAATGCTTGGAAGATTTTGCGAATTTAAGAGACACTATGACAGATTATGTGAAGCTGAAAAGCAGATTTCTATTTGTAGTATTTCAGGGGCTGTTGGCACTTATTCAAATATTCACCCTGATGTGGAAAAATATGTTGCAAAAAATCTAGGCTTAAAATGTGAAAAGGTTTCAACCCAGGTAATACCAAGAGATAGACACGCATTTTTCTTTTCAACTCTGGCTTTAATTGCTTCGTCTATAGAGAATTTAGCGACAGAGATACGTCACCTTCAAAGAAGCGAGGTGCGAGAGGTTGAAGAATATTTCTCAAAAGATCAGAAAGGTTCGTCCGCGATGCCACATAAGAAAAACCCAATATTAAGTGAAAATTTAACTGGTATTTCTAGAGTCATAAGATCTAGTGTTATTCCATTTATGGAAAATATTTCTTTATGGCATGAGAGAGATATTTCTCATTCCTCAGTTGAAAGAACACTTGGACCAGATACAATTGTATTATGTGATTTTGCAATCCATAGAATGAACAGTGTTATTAAAAACTTAGTTGTAAATAAGAAAGTGATGCTTGAGAATTTAAATAGAACTAGAGGTTTATTTAATTCGCAGAGAGTAATGCTTGCTTTAGTAGAAAAAAAACTTACACGTGAAAATGCATACAGAATTGTTCAAAGAGTAGCCCTAGAGTCATGGAAAAGTGACAAAGAGTTTAAAGAATTATTAAAAAAAGAAGGAAAAGTTATATCTGTTTTAAAATCACGTGAAATTGAAAACTTATTTGATTTAAATTATTATTTAAAAAATGTTGATAAAATTTATAAAAAGGTTTTGAGATGAAGAATAGAAAAAAAGTATATGAAGGAAAAGCCAAGATTTTGTATAAAGGGCCTGATCCAGATACGCTGATTCAATATTTTAAGGATGATACAACAGCCTTCAATAATAAGAAAAAATCAATGATTCCAGGCAAAGGAGTTTTAAATAACTTTATATCAGAGCTTATAATGACAAGACTGAATGACATCAACATACCAAATCATTTTTTGAAACGGCTAAATATGAGGGAGCAGTTAGTAAAAAAACTTGAAATAATTCCAATTGAACTGGTGGTTAGGAATATTGCAACTGGTTCCTTAGTAAAGCGTTTAGGAATAGAAGAAGGTAAAGTACTTAATAGACCGATTGTTGAGTTTTACTTAAAAAATGATGAATTAAATGATCCTATAATCACAGAAGAACATATAATAGTCTTTGAGTGGGCTACTCCTAACGAATTAGAAGAAATGATCTCGCTTTCTTCTAGAATTAATGATTTTTTGACTGGGTATTTTTTCTCTTTAAACATTAGATTGGTTGATTTCAAGCTAGAATTTGGGAGAAATTGGCGAAATGATGAAGCTTCAATTATACTAGCAGATGAAATAAGTCCTGATAATTGTCGCCTTTGGGATCTAAAAACAAATAGAAAGCTTGATAAAGATAGATTCAGGCAAGATCTTGGAGATGTAGATAAAGCTTACAAAGAAGTTGCCTACAGATTGGGGGTCTTGTCAGAGAATGAATTTAAAAAGGTTATAAAGAATGATTTATAGAATTTATGTAAATTTTAAAAAAGGAATTTTAGACCCTGAGGCTGAGGCAATTAAAAAAACAATTAATAATATGGGATTTAAATCGTTAAAAAATTTAACAAAAGGCAAATTCTTTGATATTGAAGTTTCGGATTCTAAAAATTCACTCAACGAAATTGAAAGAATAAGTAAAGACCTTCTTTCTAATCCTGTCGTAGAAAATTTTAAAATAATAAAAAAATAATTTGTGGCTAAAAAACGTATTTCAATTATTGTTTTCCCAGGGTCTAATTGTGATAGAGACTTGTCAGTTGCGATCGAGAAAAACCTTGATGTTGATATAAATTATATTTGGCATGCAGATAGTCATATTAGAAAGTGTGAAATGATATTTATACCTGGAGGATTTTCATATGGAGATTATTTGCGTGCTGGAGTTTTAGCAACAAAATCTCCAGCAATAAAAGAAGTAGTAAAGTTTGCGAAAAAAGGATTCCCAGTAGTTGGAATTTGTAATGGTTTTCAAATATTGACAGAGTGCAAGTTGCTAGATGGAACATTAATAAACAATAAAAACCAGCTTTTCATATGTGATGATGTTTTTTTAAAAGTTCAAAATATAACATCAAACTTTACCAAAAATTTAAAAAAGAAAATTTTAAAACTTCCTATCGCGCATGCCCAGGGAAATTACTTCACAACTCAAGATTCCTTAAAAAAATTAGAAGATAATAATCAAATTATTTTTAAATATTGTTGTGAAAACGGAAGTATAAATAAAGAAAACAATCCAAACGGTTCGATAAATAATATTGCTGGTATAACAAATAAACAAAAAAATATTCTTGGTATGATGCCACATCCTGAGAGAGCTATTGAGAATTTTGGAAGTCAAGATGGAAAAAATTTTTTTGACGGTCTTAGGGAGTTTCTATGAGTAAGATCTCTAATGAAGTCATTAGTAAGCACGGCTTGAGTGCAGATGAGTTTTTATTAATAAAAAAAATTCTCAAAAGAGAACCTAATCTTTTAGAATTGGGAATATTTTCTGTTATGTGGAGTGAACATTGCTCGTATAAATCTACAAAAAAATGGCTTAAAACTCTTCCCACTTCAGGAAAAAAAGTGATTTGCGGACCTGGAGAAAATGCAGGTATTATTGATATTGGTGATGGTGATGCAATAGTATTTAAAATGGAAAGTCATAACCATCCATCTTTTATTGAACCTTATCAAGGTGCCGCAACAGGTGTAGGTGGAATTATGAGAGATGTTTTTACTATGGGAGCAAGGCCTATTGCTAACTTAAACTCTCTACGGTTTGGCAGTCCCAAAAATCCAAAAACTAAAAACCTACTTAAGGGTGTTGTTAAAGGAATTGGGGATTATGGAAATTGTGTTGGCATTCCAACTGTTGGTGGAGAGTGTTTTTTCCATGAATCATACAATCATAATATACTTGTAAATGCTATGTGTGTTGGCCTTGTAGACAAGAAGAAAATTTTTTATTCTGTTGCTAAAGGTATTGGGAATCCTATCATTTATGTTGGATCAAAAACTGGCAGAGATGGAATACATGGAGCAACAATGGCATCATCAGAGTTCGATAAAAACTCTAAGGATAACAGGCCACAGGTTCAAGTTGGAGATCCTTTCATGGAAAAGCTTCTATTAGAATCTTGTCTTGAATTAATGAAAAAAGATGCAATCGTAGCTATTCAAGATATGGGAGCAGCAGGCCTTACATCATCATCTTTTGAAATGGCCTCTAAAGGTTCTTGTGGTGTAAAATTAGTCCTTGATAAAGTGCCATGTCGAGAAGAAAATATGACTCCTTATGAGATGATGCTTTCTGAAACTCAAGAAAGAATGCTGATGGTAATAAAACCATCAAAAAAAACTCAAACTCTTGAGATATTTAAAAAGTGGGGTCTTGATGCAGTGGAAATTGGAAAAATTACGGATACAGGGCAAATGGAGTTATATTTCAGAAAAAAAAAAGTTGGCACACTCCCAATCAAACCTTTAGCCGACTCATCTCCGGAATACGATAGGCCGGAGAAAAAAATTAGATCTAAAATAATCAAGAAAAACAAGATAAATCATACTATCAAGAATGCACTTGTTAAAATTTTATCTAGTCCGAATTTTTCATCAAAAAAATGGATTTACAATCAGTACGATAGGTCAGTTATGTGTGATACAATTTACGGACCAGAAGAAAGTGATGCTGCTGTTATAAGGATACACAAAACAAAAAAAGCTATTGCAATAACATGTGATTGCAACCCAATCTTTTGTGAATCTAATCCAAAACTTGGTGCAGCAATAGGTGTTGCTGAATCCTGGAGAAATTTAATAGCAACTGGAGCACAACCGATAGCAATAACAGACAATCTAAATTATGGAAATCCAGAAAAAAAAGAAATAATGTTTCAAATAAAAGAGGGTATAAAAGGTATAAAGCTTGCTTGTGAAAAGTTAAATTATCCAGTCGTTTCTGGAAATGTATCTTTGTATAATGAAACAAATAAAAAATCTATCCTACCAACGCCAGTCATAGGTGGTGTAGGATTAATAGAAAACATTTCTTTTGTCAAAGGCTTAAAAATTAATACTGGGGATAGTATATTTCTTTTAGGGAAATCTTCTGGTCATATGGAGTTATCAGAGTTCAATAGAGTAAGTAAAATTGAAGGCGGTAAACCTCCACCCCTAAATTTAGATGTAGAATTAGAAAATGGATTATTTGTTCAAAAAGTTATTAGAAAACATTCAAAAATCGTCACTGGATGTCATGACATTTCAGAAGGTGGAGTTATTATCGCTCTAGCAGAATTATGTATAAGAAATAAAAAAGGAATTAAGATACTAATTCCGCAAAAAATTAAAAAGCAAAAAGAATGGCTTTTTTGTGAAGATCAATCTCGTTATTTATTAGTAGTAAAAAATGACAAAATATTGCAAGAATTTGCAATATCTCATAATATTGAAGTAATTAAAATCGCTGAAGTTAATGGTGAGAATTTTACTTTAATAAATCAATTTGATATTTCGGTGAAAAAGCTTATAAAATATAATAGTAATTGGTTTGAAGAATACACACAAAAATGACATTAAGTATAAAAGAAGTTGAAAGTTTAATTAAGAAAAAAATACCGGATGCGAAGATCAAAATTGAGGATCTTAGAGGTGACAATAATCATTATCATGCAAAAGTTACCTCTTCAACATTTAAAGGTTTGTCAAAAATCAATCAACACAAACTAGTATATAACGCATTAGGAACTCACATGGGAACAACTCTGCATGCTCTTATGCTAACAACTTCTGAAAATTAGAGAAAGGAAAAATATGAAAGATATTAATGAAAAAATTAACCAAATGATTGCAAATGATGATGTTACACTTTTCATGAAGGGCACACCAGACTTTCCTCAATGTGGTTTTTCAGCAAATGTAGTCGGAATATTAAACTATTTAGGTGTAAAGTTTCAAAGCTATAATGTACTCGAAGATTTGGAATTAAGAGAAGGAATTAAGTCATTCTCTGATTGGCCTACTATACCCCAAATTTATTTAAAGAAAGAATTTATTGGAGGATTTGATATTCTTAAAGATTTGGCTGAAAATGGAGAAATCGAGGAAATTCTGTCTAAAAAAGGAATCAAATTTAATATCAAACAATAAAATTAGTCATTTTTTGATTTTATAGCTGAAACAAAAGGGTAAATTGCGCACAATATACCTATCAAAATGCCTACACCACCCGACTTATATCCTTTTCTAGATATATAAGATTTAATAAATCTAGAGAAAACTTTTCGTAAAGACCTTAGCTTCTTTAAATTATTTTTTTCTGACTTTAAATCCTCTGCGTATAAACTCGAATTTCTGTTAAATCTTTTTAAAAGATCCGAAATACTATTAGACATAAAATGATCTATAGGATTAATAAGTGTTTCCCCTTTCCTCCCTACTAATTTATAACTAGGGTGTACTCTTCCATTAGCCCAATTTTTACAATTTTTCTTGAATAGTGAAAACTTTCCATCAGGAGCCATACAAGACATCCAGCCATAAGGTACAGCCAACTCTCCTACGTAATTCTTAATAGGTATATAATAAAAATCAGAATCACTATGGTTTGTTTTTTCTAAAATTTCATTAGCAAGTTTTTTACTTACAACTTCATCTGCATCAATTTCTAAAATCCAATCTGAATTGCATTTTGATATACCATAATTTCTTCTTTCACCTTCGGATTCCCAGGAACCTCCATAAATTTTATTAGTGTATAAAACTGACTTGGATTTAGTTTTATCCGTTGTCCTATCGAGAATGACAATTATTTCATTCACAAAATCTAGTGACTTTAGTGATCTCTGGATTTTTTTTTCCTCATTTCTGGCAATTATAAGTGCACTTATGGTCATTTTAATTGACTACTTTAATTTAAATATTAAGTCAAACCAATTCAATGTATAGAGTCTAGCTATCTAGAGTAATATTCAATCACGAGATTTGGCTCCATTACGACTGGATAAGGAACTTCATCAGGTTTGGGACCTTTTAAAAAGGTTCCTTTTAGTTTGTCATAATCAACAGACAAATATTCAGGTGTTTCTCTTTCTGTAGAGCTGATTGCTTCAAGAAGGGTTGGGATCTCCCTACTTTTCTCTTTGACTTCGACGACATCACCATCATTTAGTTGATATGACGCGATAGTCACTTTCTTATTATTAACTAAGACATGTCCATGACTGACAAACTGTCTTGCTGCAAAGATTGTCGTTGAAAATTTCATTCTGTAGACAGTAGCATCTAGTCTTCTCTCAAGAAGTTCTATAAGATTTTCACTGGTATTGCCTTTTATCTTAGAAGCTTTAAAAAAAGTATTTCTAAATTGTTTTTCAGTAATATAACCGTAATGGCATTTAAGTTTTTGTTTAGCCATAAGTTGAATTCCAAAATCTGAGGGTTTCTTTCGTCTACTCTGTCCATTCATTCCAGGGGGATAATCTCTTCTGTTAAATGGACTTTTTGGACGACCCCACAGGTTACATCTTAGTCGTCTATCAACCTTGTATTTAGATTTAATTATTCTACTCATATGTTGGGAATATACTTTTAATTTCTTTTATGTCAATTTACTTTTGTTTGTTTTTTTTTAGACTTTTGATGACTCCAATCAATGTAGCTAAATCTTTGGAGGTTAAACCTATTTTACCAAAAATATTTCTTATTTTTTGGGTAATTATTTTTCTTCTCTCTTTAACTACAAAAAAATTTGTTTTTTCTAACTCATTCTCTAATACTTTAAAAAAATTCATAAGATCTTTTTTAGGAGCTGGGATAACTTCACTTTTATAATTAGATTTTATGCTGGTTTCTAGATTCCCT
>MDTB01199988.1_pt1 | contig 16717 bp, 16 predicted proteins | sample 811161 | NCBI WGS metagenome assembly MDTB01 (sample SAMN05326650, study PRJNA326480) | marine metagenome | isolation source: seawater | place: Mediterranean Sea | collected 2009
AACAGGCTTTGATGGTAGGATATAAGCTAACAAGTCAAAGATCTTGCCAATAGTAAATGCAAGCTTATATGGAATATTTCGAATTTTTCCTTCATTTTTTTTAAGAGAATTGACCAAATTAACTAATTCAGTCATGTTCATATCTGGTTTATCTACATAATTGTATATGAACAAACCAGGTCTTTCTTCAAGGCAACTTAAAATAAACTTAGATATATTTTCCACATAGGCAATAGACTTAATATTTTTTCCATTTCCAATCATCATGAATCTGCCGCTCATTATAAAGTTAAAAAGATTATAGACGTTGCCTCTATTACCTTCGCCAAAGACAACTGTTGGTCTAACTATTACAACCGTCCTCTCTTCAGGTTTTTCATTTTGCCAATCAATATATATCTTTTCTGCTGCAAGTTTAGATTTGCCATAATCATTAAATGGTTTAGTTGGTGATAATTCAGATATATTTGTATTCTCTAAACCATAAACTGCAACAGAACTTGTAAATATAATTTTGTTACAATTATTTAATGAAGCATATTCACAGACATTTTTTGCTCCATCAACGTTAGTTGAATAATATAAATCCGCAGGAGTAACATCATCTCTATGTTCAGCGGCAAGATTAATAATTGGTCCTTTATTTCTCTCCTTAATGAAATTAGCCTTATCAGTAATGTCAACTTTCAAGAAGTCATATTCTTTTTTAGGTGGATGATTTTTGTCAATTACTAAAAATTCTTTATCTCTCTTAAGATATTGTTGAGATATACTAGTCCCTATGAAGCCGCTACCTCCAATGATTTGAGGACACTCTAGCATTATAAAGTATAGCCAGCGCTAACAGCATCATCGTAAAACATTTTGACAGTATCTAATGAATAATCATCTAGAGAATAACCAATTTTATTGAGTTTTTTTAGGATATCAGGTGTGACAGTAATAATATGGCATCCAATTTGATCTGCTTGAACTATATTGAGTAATTCACGTGGACTCGCCCATATTATTTCAGCATTAGGCATTGAAGATGTTTGCTCAACAGCATACTTCATTATATCAATTGGATCTTGTCCAGTATCGGCTATTCTACCAGCAAAAACAGAAACATACGCTGGGCAATCATCTTTTAATGAAGATATAGTGTTCTTGATTTGAGTCTTTGTCATAATCGCAGTTACGTTAACTTTTACACCCTCATTCGATAACTTTTTAATTAAGTCGTAAGAATAGTCCCCTTTAGTATTAGTTATTGGAACTTTGACATAAATATTATCTGCCCAAGCGCTAATTATTTTTGCTTGTCGATACATTTCGTCAAAATCATCAGAGAATACTTCAAATGATATTGGTTTTGTTTTGATAAAAGTTAAAATATCTTTACAAAAATCTTCATAGTTCTCAATACCAGCATTTCTCATTAAAGTCGGATTAGTTGTAAGTCCATCAATATAATCTTGCCCATACATAGTCTTCATGGATTCTTTGTCTGCACCATCTGCAAAAATTTTGACATTCATTTTGTTCATTAAGTACCCCCCGGTAGGCTTAAAATATGTTGAACTGCTTGATATAAGTTAGAGACAATTTTATCACACTTCTTTGGTTTTACCTCATTATATTCCTTATCTATAAATATAGTTTTACAACCTGCCGCCTGACCAGCAATAATATCTTTCGTTCTATCTCCAATAATAAACGTATCTTTGAGATTAAAATTAAATTCTTTTGATGCCTCTAAAAGCATACCTGGTTTAGGTTTTCTACAGCTACAATTATCACTATCATCATGAAAGCAAACTTTAAAATATTTAATGCCACAAATATCAGAGATTTCTTTATTTATTTTATGAACAGACTTTTCAGTTGTCGTTCCTCTAGCAACATCTGGCTGATTAGTAACGACAATAATTTCATAATGATTTTTTTGGAGTAGTTTAATTGCCTCTTTAGCAGAAGCTGTAATTACAAGATCATCTTTAGAGTGTGGTGGGTATGGTTTTTTATTTAGAATAATTGGTTCATTAATTACACCATCTCTATCCAAAAAAATATACTTCATTAAGTGAATATTATTTTGTAGATTCCCATTTAGTAATTTTCTTTTTTAACTTAGGGTGAGTAACTAACAGATGCCAGACAACTGCATGAAAAGCCTCTGTATGGGGCGTTATTGAGTTTTCATTTATGATAGGTATTAACACTACACAGTCTCCAACTTTTTTCGTATGACCTCCATCTCTACCTACTACGCCAATTATCTTACTTTTACATTGTTTTGCATAATTAAGTGCGTTGACAATATTTACACTAATATTTTTTTCTTCAGAGCCACCACCTACAGAAAAGACAAAAACTATATCGTTTTGCTTTAGCTTACTTGTTTTCAAAAACTCTTCAAATACAGTCTCCCACCCTTCGTCATTGACACGAGCAGTAAGTTCAGAAACATTATCTGTTGCAGCATATGACTCAATACCTAATATTTTTCTAAAATCATTAACTGCATGAGAACAATTGCCAGCACTTCCCCCTACTCCTAGAAAAAAGATTCTCCCAGAATTAGATTGGCATTCGCTGATTATATTGACCATTTGAGAAATATCATTTCTATTGATTTTATCGAGTATTTTAATTGATTCTTCTAAGTGAGTGTTAATAAAGTTATCATCATCTTGAAAAAGTTCTTTACTATTTTTAGCCACTAATTACCCCACGGTTTATATTCAATATTTAACACTATAACAATTATCAAGTTTAATACAAATATAAATGTATTAGTTTTTTTAAATAAGCGTATGTTTTATATATTTAAACTCATTAATATTAAACTAATATTTTTAGAGAAAAGTTTAAATATTATTGTTTTTTTTTAGATGTCTATCTAGCTCTAATATTCCGGTCTTAGAGCCTATTTCAAAGAATCTATTTTTAGCAACATAATAGCCAATATTATTATTAGCAGATTCTTTTTGATAGATTGTACTTAGATTAATAAATTCAGATGAGTTATATTTGTTTAATATTTTTTTTGAAATGATTGAAATGCCGTAGTCAATATACTTACAAGATTGATTACTATCCTCGCAGTATAATAATTTATTATCAATTAAACGGATATTGCTTTTGTCATACATGCCTCGATTATGATAAATGGCCATTGTAATCATTTTTTTTTCTAATTCATAAGATAATCTTATGTCTTCAAGAACTAATTGCAGATATGAATCTCCATATACAACAAAAAAATAGTCTGATAGATTATCATACGCTTTAATAAGCGCTCCTCCAGTTCCGAGCATTTTATCTCCATCTATTGAAAATATAATATCTGTATTTTGAAATTTATTTTTTATAAACTCAATAATTTGATCACTGTAATGTCCTAAGCACAGAAGAAAACTTTTTATGCCTTGATCAATAAAATAATTAATCTGCCATTCAATAAAAGGCTTGTTATTTACTTTAATTAAGGATTTTGGTGTATTTTTTGTTAGTTGACCTAATCTTGTTCCAAGTCCTCCTGCTAGTATAACAACTTGATCTACTTGCATATTAGGTCTGTGCCTATGCTATCAAGATTAAATCTTACTTCAGGTAATTTTAATTTTTTCATTTTATCTCTCAGTAACGCTTTATCTTTAGCGTAAAACATTAAAAAACCACCACCACCAGCACCAACAACTTTTCCGCCTAGAGCTCCATTATCAAGTCCATTCTGATACCAAAGATTAATCTTTTCATTCGACATACCATGAGATCTTTTTATTTTATTCATCCAATGCTCATGCATAAGAAGAGCAAATTCATCTAGATTACCTTGAAGCATAAATTCGAGACTTTTCTTTCCCATCTCTTTAGTTTTATGTAAGTTTTCAATTATAGAAATATTATTTCTTTTTGATTTTTTATTCTGATCATCTAATATTTTACCTGCTGATCTTGTTTTTCCTGTATAAAACAATAGTAAAGAATCCTCTAGTTCATAAAAAATATTTTTATCAAGCTGAATTCTTTCGACATCTACTGAGTCATCTTTATTAAAAGTGTATGCTGTTAATCCGCCAAATGTAGCAGCATATTGATCTTGTTTCCCTATTGGTTGTTTAAGTTTATTAATTTCAATATCACAGGCATATTCTGCTAAATGTTCTTTCGTAATGATCTTATTTTTATATTCATATAGTGCCCTTATAAGTGCAGTAGTAAAACTACCCGATGAACCAAGGCCTGTCCCAGATGGTATATCAGCTACAGATGTTATTTCAATTTGTCTATTTATTTTTTCTGATTTTAAAACTTGCTTTACAATTGGATGATGAATCAGAGAGGAATTTTTACGGCTCTCTATTGACGAGTACTTGAGCAAAACTTTGTCTTGAAATGGTTTGCTCACAGATATGTATACGTATTTATCTATAGAACTTGCAATTAGGAATCCACCATATTTTCTATAGTATGATGGTAAGTCGGTTCCGCCACCTCCAAGTGTTATTCTAAGAGGGCTTCTAACAATGATCATTTAGGAAATATATCACTATGATATAAATTTTCAACAGTAGCGTCCCAAGATACTGGTTCATGTTGATATGCTACATTACATAGTTTTTTATACTCTCCGTTTTTACTTTCAATTAATTTAAATAATAATGAACTTAAAGCAAATTTATCTTTTTCTTTGAATAATGTATCCGGGCTTTGAAAATAATTAATATCTTCTACACCAATTTTTGTAGAAATGACCGGTGTACCACATGATAAACTTTCAATCACTGGCCCTGGAGAGCTTTCATAAAAACTTGGATTTATTGTTAAATCTGAACTTTTATAGAAATTGATTAGCTCTGTATCAGATATATTTTTTATAAAAGAAATATTATCATTATCTGTATAGTCAATATCAAAACTTCCAAAAAGGATAAGATTTAAATCTTTATATCTTTTTTGAACAATATTAAAGGCCTCGATTAAAACTTTTGTTCCTTTCCATGCTTGTGGTCTAGCTAATGCTAAAAGTGTTTGTGGTTTTTCTTTATAGGAATCACTACTCCTTTTAGAAAAGTTTTTATAATCAACTCCAGGTATACATACTTCAGAAGTAAGATTATGATTTGATAGATATATATTTTTTAACCAAGAACTATTTGTTATTAGATTTATATTTGAAAAGATATTTGTCGCATACTTGGAATAAAGGTAACTATTAGTTTTAGATAATAGCGACTCATTATGTTGAGCATAGTATGTAATATTTTTGTATCCTGAATTTTTCAGAATTATAAGTATAGTTAAATCTGTTGCAATAACTGAATCATTTTTATCAAAGTAATTATTAATTAAAGCAACTCCAGATTTGATTTTTAAAGTTGATTTAAATTTATAGAAATAGTCTGGTATTATTTTATACGCTATTCCAAAAATATACCAAAAAATATTTTTTTTTATTATATTAAATTGGCAGAAAATATCTGAATGATTTTTATGATCATCTATCGATCTAATAGCATAAAAGTCACAGGAGAAACCATGTTTATAAATATTAAAGAAAGTTCTTACACCTCCGGTGTTGCTAAATGCCCATAGAATAATTTTAGGATTTTTTTTCAATTTTAGTAATGTAACTGATTAAAATGAAGTTCAATATTTCGAAAAGAGCTATGGACATGATTAATTCTTGAGTATATATGAAAAAAATAAGCGATAGAAGAGATGCAATTATCATAGCATAAAGGAGGCCTAAACTAGTATTAAATATTCTCATATAGTTTCCAGCAAGCAAACCATTAACCCAAGAAATAAGACCAATCAATATAAGCAGATAATAAATATTACTATCGTATGTAATATCTTCTGCGAGGAAGTTTATAATCAATGATAAAATGCCACTATACTCTACAAATAAGAGTATAAAAGCTGCTATAAGTAAATAAAAAAACATGCTAAGGAATTTTCTTTCATCTTGAATTTGATTTTTAAGAATATAATTTGGAAATAAGGATCCTAAATTTATTAATGGTCTTGTAATACGATAAGTAGCAAAAAAAATCAGAAAATAATTTGATACAATTATCATTGACGCATAATAAAAAAGTATATAACTATAGATATTATATACCGTTATAGATAATCCGTCTGTGAAACCTGATGATTTTTTTAGATATATAGTTTTGTCATTATTAAATGATATATTAGGTAAGTATTTTTTATTTATTATGAAAAGTATTATAACTAGTGTTGAAAAAAATTCTGCATATACAATAAAATATGGATTGATTAGATAAACTCCTGCTATTGTCATGAATGATATTCTCAATAAAGAAATCATTAGAGAGATAGTAAAAAATTCTTGTAATTTGCCTAATGCAAAAAGTCTTGCTTGTACAAGAGATGCTAAGCCCATCAAAATATTCGATACGGCAAGTATATTAAAGATATGAATAGAGAATAATGGTAGTGCTCCATCAAAAAAAAGATAAAAAATCATATTTACTAAAAGAATATAAATAATTGAATGAAAGAATAATTCTATGTAAAGACATTTGAAATATTCTCCCCAATTATGAGATTTTAATTCCACATAGTAATGTCTGAATTCATTTTTAATAAATAACATTAATGGAGCATTTGCTACCAAAGCTGATAGACCATACTCGACGAAAAATCTTTGCCCAAATTGAGCAACAACAATCAGTGATACAACTGATGGGATAATGCTTATGAGAGATATCTTAAGTAGATCTCTTATCATTATATATTTTAATAAGTTCTAATGAATGTTTATCGATAGTCTTTAGTTTATTAATATTTTTTTGTAAGTTAGAAATAAGATTCGGTTCTTCAACTAATCTATCAATACAATTAGCAAGATGAATTGAATCTCCAGAATTGAACAATAATCCATTTATTCCGTCATTTATAAAATCAGAAGCACCAGATTCTCTCGAGGCTATAACAGGAACACCAGCTGCCAGTGATTCCCATACTACTCGTGGCGATGGATCCTGCATTATTGGACAAACTATAGAAATATCAGATTCTGAAAACATATTAGGTAGATTATTATAATCAAAAGTACCATAGAATCTTACATTCGATGGAAGTTTAGTAATTAATTTTTCCCAATATACTTTTGCCCATAGCTCTTTTTTGCCATATATTTCTATTTCTATATTATTTTTATTTTTCACTGCCCGCATAGACTCTATTAGTACATGTAATCCTTTTTCTGGATACAATGGGCTTATGAATATTAATTTAATTTTATCCTTATTTATTGGTCTATTTACAGACCTTGACTGTAAAAAGAAACTCGTATCTGCATCTTCATAACCAGAATTTAATACAGATATTTTCTTGGTATCAACACCAGATTCTATATGCCTTTTATAAACAATCTCAGAAACAGCTAAAATTGCATCTGTAAATTTATTTAAAAAACCAATGATATCTGATTGTCTTGATACCCATTCATTTTGCGGATGAAGCATTACAGGTGACAAACCACTTTTAGATTCTATTGAATTAACTGCTGGTAGGATCTTTTGTGTATTATTTTGAAGAAACTCTTCAATATATTTATATTTAGTTTTCAAAATAAATTTGAGAAATGATTTTACTTTAGATCTTATAGTTTTATTAAGATTATTCTTTACTACATAATCTTCTCGATCACGTGAAAATGAGTCACAAACTTTAGCACATTTTTTTCCATCATCACCACTACATAATGTACGATTTGGCATGACTCTAAATCCAAGTGAACATAAATACCAATAGTCATGCAAAGATACTATGACTCTACAATCTATTTTTTTTGCTATTTTAATTAAAGATGCAGGTCTTGTAGCGTGAAAATGAACTACTGTTATTTCATTATCTATTAAAAACTTTTCAAAAACTTTATTTGCAGAATCTTCATTAACTTGAAATGTAGGATCTACAGCTCCAAAATAAACACCTTTACATAAAACTAAATCATAGACTTGATTAGAAAAACTTTCATCAATAGATTTAACAATGTATGATTTTTCTTGTGAGTGATCTATTTGATCTACTCCAAGGTAATATGGATTTATTTTATGCTTTATGAATTCGTTATGAAGAGCTCTTTGGTAAAAAGCAACTCCACCAGACCTCAATGGGTTCGGTCCAACACTAAGTAAATTCATAACTTTTTTTTCTCCAAGTTTGTACAGTGGCTATCAGTACATTTATATGCTGGGCTGTTAGTTCCATCATCTGGATTATAACAGTTAATGCATTCACCGACTTGTCCAATAATATTGTATTTATAACTACTAGGAAGAACGACCAAAGGATTTGTTGGCCCAAAGATAAAGTGTTTATTTATATCATAAAAACAACTAAGGTGCATTATTCCTGAGTCGAATGAGAATATCATAGAAGATTTTAAAAAATAATTATGTATATCAGTAAGTTTAGTTTTATTGACTAAATTTTCTACTGTAAGATCAGTGAAATAACTCTCAACCTTTTTTGATATCTTTAAATCGTCTTCACCACTACCAACTAAATATAAAATTTTAATTTGTTTATGATTATCCTTAATATGTTTGCAAACAGACAAAATATTTTTGCCTCCCCTTGCGCCTAGAGGAGCTGACTTGTTGCCACCTCCAATAGCAAAAATTGCTGTGGTATCATCTTTTGTGCAGGATATTTGAGTATATGATTCATCATTTAAACTTAATCCTGCTGATCGAAATAACATACTATATTGTCTAAACCTATTTCTTGTAGATTTGTATATTAAGCCCCCTACCTTTTCATGTGGAAATTTTAATTTAAATTGATTAGAGAATGGGAAAATGAATCTAATTGTTTTAGAAAAATATTTATTACGATGACAGATAATAATTTTATTAGGTTTAATCATGTTTTTAACTATATTGATTAATAACATAATTCTACTTGAACAATTTATACCAACAATTTTTATATATTCATTCTTATTAATTTTAGTAAGAATATTTAAATAAACTATGTCTGTGATAAAGATTACTGGTGTATTTATAGATTGGAGAGCCATAAAGGATTCGAGTACATCGCCCATTGATTCTATAGATATTATATAATTTTTTATCTTGTTCTGCATGGAGATAATAAATATTTGATAATGTATCTAATATATAAAAATAAGTTATATCTCAGATGTTTAAATGTAAATAGTAAACCAGAAACTGAAGCAATTCTCTCTCTTTTTCCAATATTTGAGGATGAAGATGCTGGATGATGTGTAAAATTTTTAGTTTTAATAACTTTCAATGGAATATTATTTAAATGGAGCTTAATTGAGAAATCTAAATCTTCGAAATATAAAAAGTATCTCTCATCAAACCCGTCAAGTTTTTCAAAACAATTCCTACTAATAGAAAACGCTGGTCCGTTGAAAAATTCTATACAAGAAAAAGTTTTTTTGTTTGAAATTTGACCAGTTATTTTATTAAAATATCTTATTGATACATTTTGATTAAATTCTTTTGTTTCAATTACAGTAAAGTTATCTTCTAAGCTTGATGTCATTGATAATACCTCATCGAATTCAAAATCAAGATCAGGATTTACGACAAGTGCATAATCATGATGAGTGAAAAGCTCTCTTAGTCCTAAGTTTATACTTTTACTGAATCCATTATTTTGATTTTTAATTACAACTATAGATGAATCATCTTTTATTTTAAAATTATGATTACCATTGTCGATAATAAATATTTTTAGTCCAATTTGTTTTAAGTAATTATAATTCTTCTCTAAATAATTCATAAATTTGTATGTTGACTCACCATACAGTACAGTAATCATTGCAATTTTCATCTATTTACTCTGGTAGAATTTTTTTCTATCAATAAAAGGATAATTGATGACATCCAAAAGATTGGGTCATGAATAGATGCAGCGAGTGAGTTAAAAAGAATCCACAATGTCGTAATATGAAATTCAAATATATTTATTAGTGATAAAATAAACAAAATAGTCCCAACAATACCTAAAGATATTAAGATTTCAATAATAATGATACCAGGATAATCATAATCAAGATATGTGTCCATATTCATATATCGAAGGTCATTATATGATCCAGCCCCATGTCCGAATAATATTTTAAAATAATCATAACTAAAGAATTCAGTAAGCATATAAAGAGCAGCATATCTTCCCACAAATGAATTATGTTCTTGGTATATTGCTGCTAACGCAGTATCTATTCGTGCTTGAATACCGATAAAATTTGGACTAACTAATAATATAAAAATAAATAAGGATAAGAATATTATTTTATATGTAGTTTTTATTTCTGAGAAAAGTATTAATAAACTAACGCCAAAGCCCCGAAGGCTTGTAAGTAATATATTTAATAATAATGATATGTAGATTGATAATTTGTTTCTTTCTAATATATAAAGCAATATTAAACATAGTGCGATATATTGTCCAAGTGGCCCCTTTTCAATGAAAGTAATTTGATTATCATATAAAATAAAATAAATTAAATTGACAGTACATATAAATAATGAAACATAAATCCCTTTTTTAATAATTATCTTATTTAAATATATGTTTTTTAAATTATTAATTATGAACAAGAAATATAGAAATCCAACATATCTAAAATGTTCAAATAATGTTGGGTTGTAAATCAATAGGGAGATGATTATATAAAGTGAAAACGAAATAATTAAAAGGAATTCTAAACAAATTATCTTTTTATTAAGATCTACTAAAGGTATTAATAAAAGAATACCAATATAATAACCTCGAAAAGGTTCCCATATCGATATACTTAACAAAGCGAAGACAACAAAATAACTTAGAATGCTGGTATAAATCTTTTCTGTATCTGCACTGATTTTCTTTGATGTATCCATTTTCTTGGTTGACAAATAATGTTTTGATTAAATAAAAATGCAATATGATAAACAAGAGTATCAAACGTATAAACATTTTTTATATTTTTATTAGATAATAACGCAATGAGTTGGTGAATATTAGTTGAACCTCCTAGATCTTTATAGATTTCTATAGGTAAATTATTCTTAATCATGTTTTTGCCAACATGAACATTTACATGCTTAGGATCAATTTTGTTACAGAGATTATGTGTCGATTTCTTAAGTGTTCCAAAATATCTCCATGACCCTGAATCAATTTCTGTAGATATTATATTGAAATTAATATTTTCAAAGTCATATCTCATAGTTACTCTAGGCTTGATATTTACAAGTAAGTTTTTAAGTAGACTACATGCAGATAGATAATCTGTGTCACATACTTTAAGATTGAGAGAGTCACAGCTATTGTAAAATATATCTTTTGATATTTTACTACTACCGTTCCATACATCTATAGATGATGTACCAGGAATAAAACAATCTGGTCTGATTAGAAACACTCCATCTTTATTTGATGATATCTTTGGAAAATCTTTAAGATTTAGTTTTGAAGAATTTATTTCTATATCATAGTTTTTTGATTCCAACCATAGTATTGTTGGCCAAAAAAAAAGTTCATCACCAAGATGAAAGTATTTTCTTGAAAAGTTGAACAATATTTTCTTACTATGTACTTCTATTTTCTTATTTTTTACTAAGAAAAAAGTTAAAATAAAAAAAAGTCGATATAGAGAGTTTAATATTTTTTTCATTTTAGCAAGTGAGATTTAAGAACTTCAAATGTTCTTCTTATAGCCTCATCCATATTTATATATTCAAACTCTGCATTTCTTCCAAGAGAAATTATCGATTTACTCTTAATAAATGATAATGATGTTTTGAGTGCTTTTTTATAAAGTTTATTTCTGACTACATATGCATGCTTTGTTTTAAATACATTAAAATATTCAATTTTTTGATTGTCAATATATCCTAGGTCTTTTAAAAGTTTAGTTGCGATAGTTTTAAATTTATTTTTATCCATATTATAAACTTCATCATTAAAATTTGTCGTAATTTCTAAATTAACAAGTTCTTTATTTTTTGGAGCATTGCTTGAAGAAAAATTTCTAGGGAAGGATATTCTATGTGGTAGATACTCAGAATTTGGTATGTATACTGCTGTATGAGTATGTTTTTTTGATAATCTGAACCCAACAGCAATGTTAATCAAAGAGTTAAACTTTAATTTACTAGATGCTAATATTACAGATTTTGGTACGTTATCTATACATTTAAGTAGGTCCTGAATTGGAATTGTACTTATAATTTTATCAAACTCATATGTTTTTTTTGATGTTTCAACAAACCATTTCCTCTTTATTTTCTTCACATGCTTAATTCTCTCATTAAGCATAATTGAGTTACATTTTTTTGAAAAATATTCAGTAAGTCTCTGTATTCCTCCAGATTTTGGATAAATAAATTTTGCCTGATGTGCATATCCAATTGTGCTTATTCCGCAAGCAACCTTTAGCATATCATCATCAGATGGCATTGGAATTCTACCCTCAACCCAATCTGAAGTAAGATTTTTTGATTTTATATTCCATATCTTGTCATTATATGGAACTAAATACTCTTTCGATAATTTGTTACCGAATCTCTGATAAAACCAATCATGTAAATTATCTTCTGGCTTTCCTACTCTATCTGCAGCAAAAAAATCTTTTATAAAGTCTAGCCTTGTTTGAGGATCTAATTCATAAATCCCATTCTCAAATGGATAATTCAAGAAATTTCCTTTGTAAAAACACTTATTATCTCTCAAACCATAGTTCATATAATTTCCAAGAGATTTTTTCATAAAATTTAGTATCTTCTTATTCCTTGAAAAAATTATATGAGGCCCACCTATATCATATGTATATCCTTTGGAGTTTTCAGATCGGCAATGTCCGCCTGGGGTTGAATCTGCCTCTAGTATAACTGAATTTTTCAGGCGCGATCCTGCAACTAGCCCACATAATCCGCCTCCTAGTATCCCTACCTTCATTTTGTATTACCTGCATTAATACCTGCTATTAATTCTTGAATAGATCTTGATATTGCCTCATGAGAATTATAATGCTCTATCCAACCATGAGACCTTGCTTTTTCAGCATCAAGCACAACGATAGGTACATCCCCTTTCCATCCTCTATCTCCTCCAGTGTAAGATATATTGATTTGTTCGCTTATATTTAATTGTTTTAGTATTTCCGTTTTTATTTCATTTACTGATATTCTATCTGTCGGAGCAATATTATAAACTTCAAAATTTTGTGATTGCTTAAGTGGCAATGAGGTAACTGCATTAACTACATCTGATACATGCACATATGGTTTAGATTGTTCGCCATTACCAAGAATAGTTAATTTAGTTGGATCTTTTATTAAACGATTAACAAAATCATATCCTACACCATGTGTTTGTCCGCCACCAACTACATTTCCAAATCTGAAACAAGTACATTTAATATCATACATATATGAATAGGCACTCAAAATAGACTCGCAACCCAGTTTACTTGCTCCATAGGGAGATATAGGCTCCATATTTGATTCACTTTCATTCAATGATACAAATTTTTTTTCACCATATACTCCAGATCCTGAAGCATAAACAAAGTTCTTTACATTATTGATTCTTGCTGCCTCAATTGCATTTTGAGCTAAAAGAGTTCCTTCATAAAAGTCAATGGTAGGATCTGCAGTTGCTTTTGCAATATCGGCATTTGCAGCAAAGTGGAATACATATTCTGAATTAGCGAATATCTCTTTGATATCACTCAAATTTTTTAAGTCAACTTCATAAAAATTCACCCTTTCATTATTTATGAATTTTTGAATTGTTTCTTTAGAGCCGCTACATAAGTTATCTATCACAGAAAATTCAGCATTCTGGTAGGTAGAAAATAGCTTCTGTAGCACCCAACTTCCAATAAATCCAGCCCCACCAGTTATAACTATTTTTTTCATTAGTGATTATTTTTTTAAAATTATGTTGTCTGTATGTTTATTATCAGTATTGAGCTTGTTGAGAATACAATAAAAATCTGATTTAAGGAAGATTCTTTTTTGTCCAGGTATAATTAAATTATTAAAATATTTAGAAATTAAATTTACAAAATCAGATATAGACGTATTCGAAACATTTTTAAGATGATCAGGTGAAAATTCTAATATGAGCGTACTGCACTTTGTAAGTATTTTATCCATACCCTGGAGAGCAAAATATTCTGAACCTTCAATATCCATTGTAACAAGATCATAAATAGGCTCAAAAGCGTTATCTACCCTCTTGACTTCTACGTTTATTTTTTTTGGAAAATCATAATAATAAGCTAGTTTTTTAAATTTAGGGATTATCTTTGAGCCTCCTGAGTTAACTGTACTTTTAAGAAATTCAATCTCACCAGTTTTATTTCCAGCAGCAAAGTTATAAGAGCGAACGTTTTTACATTTATTTAAAAAAATATTTAATGATAGTATTTCAAATGTATCAGGATTTGCCTCAATAGCATCAACGTGTTTGACTTTTTTTGATAATGGGATTAGATGTGCGCATATGTGAGCGCCAATCATCAATACATTTGACTCATTATTTACGTGTTTTAACATTTCATCATATTCATCTTGATTATAGACTCCGGTTTTTCTTAGATGCAGACCAACACCTAAATCATTTTTGTCAACCAAGAAATAAAGCTCATTATGTGTGATGAGAATCATTTTAGATTTTTTTCCAACAACTAAATTTGATAAGAAGGAATATATTGATTTATATATAAAGCCTAAATAGCTACGTGAAATTAATAAAATTTTTTTCATATGTATCATTATGTCATGTGAACTATAAATAATAAATAAATCTAGATATGTTTAATATTTATATTATTTGCGTGACATATGATTTATCATATTTGAACAAAATGGAAAATAGTACTTGTAGAATATGTGGCAATATTGCTGATACTATCTTAGATTTAGGTAGAACCCCTCTAGCCAATAGTCTTGTTGATAAAGAAACAAAAGAAGATACTTACGAGTTAAAGCTACAATATTGTAAAAATTGTGGCAATTTCCAGCTAAGTCAATGCATCGACAATGAGCTTCTATACAGTAATTATCTCTATCAAACGCCTAATTCAGAGTTACTTGATACTCATTATAATAATTTATTAACTTTCTTTAAAAAAAATAATTACTTAAATGAAAATACTACTTGTTTAGAAATTGGCTGTAATAAAGGACAGCTATTAGATAAAATTGCTGAATTTATTGAATGTAAACCCGTTGGAATTGATCCTGCAGAAAATATTCTAAAGCATAATAATTATAATAATGTTGACTATGAAATTGATTTCTTCAATAAAAAATCTGCATCTTCGTTAGTGAAAAAATATAGTAAATTTAATCTTATCATTGCTCGTCATTGTTTTGCACATAATGAGAGGCCCCATGATATCCTAGAAGCATTACAAGCATCTTTAACAGAAGACGGATTATTTGTAATAGAAAACCCATATACTTTGAATACAATTCTAAATGGAGAATTTGATCAAATTTATCATGAACATATGTATTTCTATACAATCAAATCTCTTAAAAATCTTCTCAAACAATTTGATTATGAAATAATAGATTCTTTTATTGCGCCAGTACATGGAGGCTCTATAGTTGCCATCTGTGGCTCAAAAAATACCAGAAGTATTTCACATAGTCATAGGATATATGAACATATAGAAAACATAATGCTTTCAAACATGCAAATAACTTCTTTTACTGAGCAAGTGAATAAGACGATTCTAAATTTAAAAAATATTATTAAGACCATAAAGAAAGAAAATAAATCTATATTTTGCTATGGGGCGACTGCAAAAGGTAATACTTTACTCAATACATGCAAATTTACAAATAAAGATCTAGATTATTGTGTAGATAGTACACAAATTAAAATCGGAAAGTTTTTGCCTGGATCTAAGATAGAGATAATTTCTGAGGAGCAAGGTATGAAGAACCCTCCTGATTTTTATCTTTTAACTGCTTGGAATTATTCTTCTGAGATAATATCTAAAGTTAGAGCATCAGGAAATTATTCAACAAAATTTATTATTCCTTATCCAAATCCTCATATAATCAGTTAATTTCTTTTTTTTTCCAGTTGAATGTGCTGAAAATATATATCAAAGCAATAATCATAGTAGTTATTTGACTATGTGCAAATTGACTTTGTGTGATTTGAGATATTATAAAAAACAAAACTAATGGTAGAACTATATTTATAGATTTTTTCGAATAATTGATCTTTAAAATCGTATAATAAATTATCATTAGCAGTATTGTTGCAGCAAATCCAAACTTTACTGCAATGTCAATTATGTCATTATGTAAATGATCTCTAGGATGTGCTATTAAATTTTCATTATCTATGTATACAGCTAGGTCAGATAGAACATTGTGTGGACCTATTCCATATAAATAATTTTTCTTCACTCTATCTATTCCATACATAAGGTATACTAATCTTTCTCGAATAGATGCATATTCTATATCATTTATATTCTCATTACTGATCTCATTTATAATTGCTAGTCTTTTAAATCTTTCTGTTAATGGATTATCAATATAAGTTACAAGTATTATTGGTATAAGGATTAATGGGAGCATCTTGAAATTTCTAAAAAGTATAAACATTAATATAGTAGCTGGTATTAGGCCTAAAATCGGTCCTCTGCTCTCAGTAGAAATTATGCAAATAGTAAAAAATAGTATTATGAGTGAAT
>MDTB01223798.1_pt1 | contig 16717 bp, 17 predicted proteins | sample 811161 | NCBI WGS metagenome assembly MDTB01 (sample SAMN05326650, study PRJNA326480) | marine metagenome | isolation source: seawater | place: Mediterranean Sea | collected 2009
AAAAAAAATTATTATGAGAATGATGAGATTGATTTAAATAAGCTATTAATAATTCTTTGGAGAAATAAAGTTTTATTAATATCAATGACTTTTTTGTTCGGTATCTTATTTTTTTTATACTCATTATCCATTACAAAAAAATTTGAGGCAACAGTTTATGTTAAAGAACCAACTTTTGTACAATTTGAGAAAATTTTTTTTGTTAATAAACAAATTATTTATGAAAATGAAAAAAAAACTAAAGAATATATCTTTGAGGAGAGTAGGCGTTTTTTTGACAGATTTGCAACAAATATCAGTTCAATCACAGAATTTAGCAGTTTTTTAAGAACAGATAAAAATTTTGAAGAAATTTTTGAATCAATATATAAAAAAAAATTAACCGTCGAGAATTATTTACAAGACAATAATTTTAAATTTGAAAAAAAATTTGCAAAGGACAGTTTTCAAAAAGAATATAACATTAATTTAAAATTTTTATATTTTGATGGAATTGATGGTGAGAATATTTTAAATAATTTTGTTCAAGAGTATGCAGAAAATTTTAAAAAAAAGTATATTCTTGAAAAAATTAAATTTAATAATGTAAAGCTAAACGAGATTGAACAACTTAAAACTCTATATGTAAAAAATAGTGAAAAAATCTTGAAAATAAAGATATTTCAGGAAAATTTAAAACTTAAAGAATACATAAATAAAAGAACTAGATTTTTGGAGAACCAACTTTTTCAATACAAACAAGCTTTAAAAACAGCTTCAGTAATAAACTTAAAAGACTCCATACCGACAAGTATATTAAAAGAAAATGCTGGATCGATTTTAAATGAACCAAGCGCTTTATACTTTAAAGGCACACAAGTACTCCAGTCTGAAATTGAAAATATTAAAAATCAATATAAAAATATTGATAAAACTGATGAGTATAACAATATTGTGAGTAATTTAGAAAATCTCAAAAATCAACTTGAAAATTTAGAAAAGACAGAACAGTTCAATAAATTTGAGTATGAAAAATTAAATTTAGAAAAAAATAATTATTTATTAAAGTCTATGGAATTCAAATGGAACCCGATTGCTGTAAGAGCTTTAAAATCAACTAAAAATATTCATCCAAAAAGTTTAAATTATTTCATGTTAGGAAGTATAGTTGGTTTTATTTTGTCCTTAATTATAATTTATTATAGAAAGAACTTTGGTAAAAAAATTGTCTAACAAATTAAATAATTTAATTATTGGTGGAGCTGGTTACACTGGGTCAGTACTTGTAAAAGATTTATTATCACACAATCAAAAAGTTACTGTTATTGATAATTTTATGTATGATAAATCTTCATTAAATTCATTAAAAAAAAACCCCAATTTAAAAATTATTAATTCAGAAATATCTGGATATAAACAAATAAAAACGATTATTAAAGATTTTGATTATATTTACCCTTTGTCAGGTCTTGTTGGAGATCCTGTTTGTAAAATTGATAAAAAATTAACAATAAAATATAATGTAGATAGCTTGAAGTATCTTCTAGAGAGTCCACTGAATAGAAATGTTAAAATTATTTATCCATCTTCCTGTTCGGTTTACGGTTTGCTTAAAAAGCCTGCTGACGAGACAAGTATTTTAAATCCTCAATCATTATATGCAGAAACTAAAATAGAATGTGAAAATATTTTAAGAAACTATAAAAAAGAAAATTTGATAATTTTAAGGCTTCCAACAATTTATGGATTTAGTTTAAGGAATAGATTTGACTTAGTTGTAAATAAAATGACTTATGATATTACAAAAAAAAGTTTAATTTCTGTCTTCAATCCTAATAGCAAAAGGCCTCTGCTATCGGTAAATGATTTGTCAAAGATATATATTAATGCTCAAAATATCAAAAATAGATTTATTACTTACAACATAGGGTCAGAAAAAAATAATTTAAGTTTAGAACAAATTGCACGTGAAATAGTGAAAGTATTGAAAAATCAGATAGCAAATCCAAAAATTGAGTATCATGATGAAATAGATGACAACAGAAGCTATACTATTATCTTGAAACGATTTAAGAAAGATTTTGATTTTAAGAATTTTACCATGCTAAAATATGAGGTATTAAATATTTTCAAATATTTAAAAAGTAAGAATAAGACTGATTTTTCATCAAAAAAATTTCATAATAAATTTAATTAATTTTAAATAATGTTTAATAATTGTTTTAAGTTATAAAAAAAATATTGTAATTTTAATAATGAATTTCTTTAAACATGAAACAGCAATCATAGATGAACCTGTGAAAATTGGTTTGGGAACCAAAATATGGCACTATAGCCATGTTTCAGAAAACGCACAAATTGGAAAAAATGTAATAATTGGACAAAATGTATTTATTGGTAAAGGGGTAGTAATTGGAGATGGATGTAAAATACAAAACAATGTATCTGTTTATGAAGGAGTAACTTTAGAAAATTTTGTTTTTCTTGGGCCCTCTGTAGTTTTTACAAACGTTAAAATACCTAGAGCAAATGTAGAGCAAAAAAACAATTTTTTAAAAACTTTGTTAAAAAATGGTACTACTGTTGGCGCAAACTCAACTATAATTTGTGGCAACATACTAGAAGAAAATTGTTTTGTTGGTGCTGGTTCGTTAGTTACAAAAAATGTTAAAGCCAATAGTTTAGTATTTGGTTCTCCAGCAAAACATATAAGATATATAAGATAGTAAAAACCATACAATTATATTTTATTAATTGTTTCATAATATTTGGATGATTAAATTTATAAAAAATTTAGAAAAAAATCTTTTTTTAAAAAGTTTATTTACTTTATTTAATGCATCAACATTAGCATCATTAATATATTTAATTTCATTACCAATATTGACTAGAATTTATTCCCCAAGCGAATATGGTCTATATGGGTCGTTAGTCTCTATTTCTTCAATTTTTTTAACTATATGTTGTTTAAGATATGAAACTGCAATTCCTATTTCAATTAATAAATTTGAAACTTATAAACTCATAATATTATCTTCTGTAATACTTTTGTTTTTTTTAATTATTATAATTTTTATATATTTTTCACTTTACCCTTTTTTCAATCTATTTGATAATTTTTCTATCATAAATGATAATATTTATTTATTTTTGTTATTTATTTTACTTGGTGGTATTAATCTAATTATCAGATTTACTCTGATCAAATTCAAAAATTTTGAAATTTTAGGAAATATGAAAGTAATTGAATTTTCTTCAAGATTTTTTTTACAAATACTGTTTTTATCTTGGAATTATGTTGGTTTGTTTATTGGCCATGTTCTATCATTTTTTTTACCAATTATTTATTTTTTTTCAAAATTTAAATTTTTTAAAAAAAAAAAATTATCATTAAAACAAATAAAAAAAGTTTCATCCAAATATGACAAATATCCAAAATTTTCTACACTAGAAGCTCTTGTCAATATATTTGGATATTCCATACCTACTATTTTCTTCTTCAATTTATTTGGACATGAAATTGCTGGTTATTATTTTTTGGCTATTAGCTTAATGAGTTTGCCACTAGTTCTCTTAGGTAGAACTGTTAATACAGTTTATTATTCTCTTTCTCCTAAAAAAAATAAAAAAAAGTTCAAAAGTCTTTTTTATTCTATTAATAAAAATTTAATTGAAATTTTTTTTCCATTCTATTTTCTTATTCAATTTTCGCTTCAAGATATGATACCAATTATTTTTGGCAGTAATTGGTTGGTAACTGGAAAAATATGTAGTTATATGTGTGCTTGGTTTTTTTTAAGCATATTGTCTGACTCATTAAATAATACTGTCAATATAACAAGGAATATAAAAGAAGATTTTTATTTAAAATTATTATTTTTAATATTAAGACTTTTTACATTGTTTACTCTTTATAATATTGAAGATAGTAATTTAGGAATTTTAATATATGTAATGGTTAATACGGTTATTGTGTTACTAAATATAATTTGGTTTCATTATTTAGCCGGAATTAATTTGGTAAATTTTTTTAATTTAGTAATTAGGAAATTAGTTATTTCATTAATTTATTCTGTTCCGTTAATAGTTGCAATTGTTTTAGATTTTGAAAATAATTTCAAAATATTGTTTTTTATTCTATCACTTATAACTATATTTTATATTCTTAATTCAAAGGTTAGAAAGTATTTTAAATTATAGGTTTTTTTTGAAAAATATAAATAAAGAACAAATAATTGGTGACTTAATTAATATTGGCTTGAAAGAAAATGATGTTGTTTATGTTTCATCAAATCTTCTTAGAGTAGGTTATTTTGAAAATAATAGAGAAGCTTTTTATAATAATTGGGTTGAAATATTTTTAAAAGTCATTGGGAATGGAGGCACAATTGTATGTCCAGCATATTCAAATTTTTTTATTAAACTAAAAAAAAATAAAAAAATTATTTTTAACTATGATTCATCAACGACATCAGGATCTTTATCTAAAGCACTGTTGAAATATAAAAATAGCAAAAGAAGTTCTCACCCAACAAATTCTTTGGTTGCTGTTGGAAAAAACGCAAATAAAATAATAGAAAAACATAATGAAAATTCTTTATCATACACGCCATTTAAAAAAATTATTGACCTAAATGGAAAAGGTTTACTTATTGGTAATATTGGTAAAAATGGCTTCTTTCCCTATCATCTTGTCCAAGAGGAATTAGGTATAACCAAAAAACATTTATTTGCAGGATTTTTTCAATCTTATTATTATGATAAAAATTATCAAATTAAACTCTTCACAAGAGTAGATTATGGGGGGTGCGATATATCAAATTATAATTTTATTCAAGATTTAATCGAAATAAATGCTTTAAAAATTGGAAGAATAGGAAATGCCGAAGCTATAATATATGATGGAAAAAAGATATATAATTTCTTTCACGATATATTTAAATCTAAATCTGAAAAAATAAAATGCAGTGATAAAAATTGTTTAACTTGTCAATTTTTGTTTGAAAAAAAAAAACTACTACTTTTAAAGATTTTATTTTTTAACTTTTCAAGATATTTTAAAAGTTTAATTAAATTGTTAAGTTAAATGAAGAAAAATAAAAATTTTATTAAACAAATAATATTAAAAAAAAAATATAATGGAAAAATTTTAAATGAAAAAAAAGTTTTAGAAATAAAAGAAGAAATTCTTAAGTCTAATTTTTTTAAAAAAACTAGAAATTTATGCTTGTTTGAGTGTTACAATGAAATTGACTCAGTGATTTTATATTTGTCAATAATTTTTTATGATAATGTACCTTTGCTGATAAATGGTAATTTGAGTGAAACATTATTTAATAATTATATTAATAATTACAAACCTGATTATGTTTTTACAAAAAAAAATCTTATATTAAAAAATTATAAATGCATAAAAAAAATTAATGGTATTAATGTTTTTTATTATAATCAAAAAGTTAAAAAATTAATTAATAAAAATTTAGCTATTTTGTTACCAACATCAGGTTCAACTGGATCTAAAAAATTAGTTAAAATTTCTTATGAAAATTTATATGAAAATACAAAAGATATATGTAACTTTTTAAAAATTAATAAAAATCATACAACCATTACAACTATGCCTTTTAGTTATACTTATGGAATGTCAATTATAAATACACATGTATATAAATCAGCTAGAATTTTTGTTTATTCTGGATCTTTGATTGATAAATTTTTTTATAAATACTTGTTAAAATATAAAATTTCTAGCTTTGGAGGTGTGCCATTTATGTATGAAATCTTAAAAAAATTAAGAATGCACAATTTAAAAAAAACATATTTAAAATATTTAACTCATGCAGGTGGATCAATGGATAAAAAAACTTTAATGTTTTTTTATAAGTATTGCACAGAACATAAAATTAAATTTATTTCTATGTATGGAGCATCTGAAGCTACATCTCGAATGTCGTATTTACCTTTTAAATTTATGAGGTCTAAATTGGGAAGTATTGGAAAAGGATTAAATAATTCTTTTAGTTTGATCAAGAATAATAAATTTATCAAAAGACCGAATGAAAGAGGTGAAATATTTTATAGTGGTAAAAATGTATTTATGGGATATTCAAAAAATTTCAAGGATTTAAGATATGGAAATCAGAAAAGATATGTCTTAGCAACAGGAGACTTGGGTTATTTTGACAAAGATGGATTTTATTACATTACAGGAAGAAAAAATAGATATGTAAAAATTTATGGTATGAGAGTAAATCTTGATGAAATTGAGCTAAGTTTAAAAGAAAAATTTAAACAATGTTACGTAAATTCAAAAAATAATAAGATAGTTATTTATAGTAAAGTGCCTCATCAATTTGAAAAAATAAGCAACTTTTTATTTGAAAGGTTTAAAATTAACAAAAATATATTTAAATTTTGTAAATTAAAGAAAATTCCACTTAAATCAAATAATAAAATAGACTACAAAAAACTAAACTAAATGATTGAAAATTTTTTTAAATTAAATGCTTTCAAGGTAAGAAAGAAGGATAAAATACTATTTGAAAAAAAAGTTTTTGAATTAAATTCATTTCATGAACAAAAATCAAATTTTTATAAAAATATAAGTTTTTTTAAAAAAAATTCTAAAAAAAAAAAAATTCAAGATTTACCATTTTTATCAGCGAGAGTTTTCAAACAAATTACTTTGCATTCAATCAATAAATCTCAAATATTTAAAACATTGTTGTCTTCAGGTACTAGTGGTGATAAATCGAAAATCATTCTAGACAAAAAAAACGCCTTCAACCAAACTAGGGTATTAATAAAAATTTTTAATGATTTTTTTGAAAAAAAAAATCGACTGCCAATGATAATTGTTGATAAACCAAAAACTAAAAATAAAAATATTTTTTTAGCAAGTGAAGTTGCTTCAACAGGTTTTTCGTTTTTAGGAAAAGATTACTTTTATCTTCTAAATGAAAAAAATGAAATTAGATTTGAAGATTTAAAAAATTATATAAAAAAATATAAAAATTCAGAAATATTGATTTTTGGTATGACAGCTTTTATTTGGCAGCACTTAATAATCCAAAATAAGCAAAATTTTAATTTAAGTAATGCAATTATATTACACGGGGGTGGCTGGAAGAAAATTTATGATCAAAATGCAAATAAATTGAATTTCAAAAAATTGTTAAAAAAAAAAATACAATATAAATAGAGTTCATGATTACTATGGTATGGTTGAGCAGACAGGATCTATTTTTTTTGAGTGTGAGAGAGGTTTTTTTCATACATCAATTTTTTCTGATGTTTTAGTTAGAGATAAAGATTTTAAAATTTGTAATAATAGAAAAAAAGGCATAATCCAAGTAATTTCAGTTTTACCGTCTAGTTACCCAGGTCACAGTATATTGACTGAAGATTTGGGTATAATTTATGGATTAAATAATTGTAAATGTGGAAGATCTGGAAAGTTTTTTAAAATTAACGGCAGGTTAGCTAGAGCCGAAGCAAGAGGATGTGGAAATTAAGATGATAATAGATAATCAAAAAAAAATACTTTCTAATTATTTCAAAACTAAAAATTTTTCACCTTTTGAAAGAAATATATGTGATTTTGTAATTGAACTTTCAAAATTATTAATGAGAAAGTTCAATCCAAAAGAATACCCAGACATATATACATTCGCTTTTTTTTGTAGACAGGCGAATGTAAAAAAAATTAGAGAGGAATTTTTTAAATCAAATAAAATCAAGAAAAGTATTGGTTTAGTATTTCATGTTCCGCCAAATAATATATCAACTAATTTTGCTTATAGTTTTATTTTTTCTTTATTATTGGGAAATTCAAATATAGTGAGAGTTTCAAACAGATTATTAAATTTATCAGGTAAAATAATTTATGAAATTGATAATTTGATGAAACGCAAATATCAAAAAATTTATAAAAATAATTTTTTTGTATTTTATGAAAAATCTGAATTAATTAACAAATATTTAAGCATGAAGTGTGATAGTAGAATGATATGGGGTGGAAATGATACTGTAAATCATTTTAAAAATATTCAAACCTTACCACATGTTCGAGACATCTTTTTTTATGATAGATATTCTATTTGTTTAATCAATTCAGATTATATAAGTAAAATATCAAAAAAATCTTTAGAAATTATCATAAAAAAATTTTACAACGACACATATCTTGTAGATCAGGCTGCGTGTTCATCACCTATATTAATAAATTGGATTGGTAAGAATATTGAAAAAGCAAAAAAAAAATTTTGGGGAGAATTATATAAGTATTTAAAAAAAATAAATTATCAAAATAAATTTTCAGAATTTATTTCTATTGATAAAGATGTTGTTGCATCAGTTAATTTTGCTTTGAATAAAAAGTATATTCATAAATATTTTAATTATAGTAATTTAATCAATATTGTTGAATTAAATAAAGTTCCAAAAAATTTTAATTTATATAAAGGAAAATTTGGTTTTTTTTTTCAATTTAATTTAAAAAAATTGTCAGATTTAGATAAATTTGTTAAACGTGACTGTCAAACAATGACTCAGATTGGTATGGATAAAAACCAGATTAAAAATTTTTTAATTAAAAAAAATTCAAGTGGAATTGATAGAGTTGTTGAAGTTGGCAATTCATTAGATATGGTATTAGTGTGGGATGGAATCGACCTTAAACAAGCTTTAACCAGGGAGATTAAAATTTCTTAAACATGATTTTAAATTTAAACAAGGACGATATATTAAATTTTCAGAAAAATGTTGACCCTTTTTTGATGATTGATCATGCAACTGAGGTGTACCCAGGAAAATATGCAAATGGATATAAGTTATTAAAAAATGATGAATGGTTTTTTAAAGTTCATTGGCCTGATGATCCTAATATGCCTGGTGTGTTACAGCAGGAAGCTCTTACTCAAATGGGTGCTTTGTCAGTTTTAACAATGGAGGGACATGCGGGTAAAACAATGTATGTATTAAGCGCAAATAACATTAGGTATAAGAGAAAGATTTTACCTGGAGATAAATTAGAAATTGAAACTGAAATAAACAAGTTAACAAATGGTATAGCTTTGATTTCAGCTAAAAGCTTTGTAAATAAAGAAGAAGCATGCTCTGGTGAATTTAGATTAATACTTGATAGTGCTTTAAAAAAGTATAATAAATAAGCCATGCCTATAGCTTCATCATTATTAAATAAACCAAAATTAGTTAAAAAATTAAAAGATTTTTACTCTTATGTTCAAAAAAATGATGGAAAAGTAGGGACTAAAACAAGAGGTATAGATTTAAATTTTAACAATGCTTGTAATTTAAGATGTAAATATTGTTTTACCAATTCACCTAAAGGTGACCATGTAAAGGATTATTTAGATTATAAAGCAATAGCAAAATTAGCTGATGAGGCAGATGAGCTAGGTTATTTTGAATTTGATCTTCAAGGTGGTGAATTATTACTACAACCAAAAAAATTATTTAAAGTTTTAGAGGCTATTCAACCAGAGAGATTTTATATGTATTTAACAACTAATGGATATCATCTAGATGAGAATATGGCAAAAAAATTAGCGGAATATAAAGTCAGTAGAGTTTCTGTAAGTATAGATAGTATGGATGAAAAAATTCATGACGAAATAAGAGGAAGAAAAGAATCATGGAAAAGAGCAATAGCAGCATTAGAACACGTCAAAAATGCTGGAATGGATCCTTATCTAAATATTACAGTTGGTCATTACAACGCTAATACAGAACATTTTAAGCAACTCCTAGATTACTCTAAGCAAAAAAGATATAAAACTTTGTTAAACGTAGCTGTACCATCTGGAATGTGGCAGAACGCTCAAGACATAATTTGCGACGATAAAGATAGAGAATATCTAAGAAAAATTAGAAAAGAATATAAAAATTTAGTAAGAAATGTATGGAATCCATTTGATAAAAATCACGAAAAGATATTAGGCTGCACAACTGTAAACAGAATTTACGTTACTCCAATTGGAGATGTTCTGGTCTGTCCATATGTTCACATTAAAATTGGTAATATTTTTGAAAAATCATTAAAAGAAATAATCGATCATGGATTTAGCATCAAGTATTTTAGAGAGCATAGTGATCTTTGTTTAGCGGGAGAGGATACTAGTTTTATTAGTAATTTTATGACAAAAAGTGGTCAAACGATTTTCAAGCCAGCTATCCCAGAGGAAATATTTGATAAAAGTGAAATTACTGAAGGTGACTACATAAATAAACTGCCAGTTAATTACTGATAGTTTAATTGGAAGATTAAATTCTAGATGTTACTGAATGCTAAAACTTCAATTATAACTGGTGCGAGTAAAGGCATAGGTTTATCAACATTAGAATTATTTGTAAAAAATGGCTGTAAAGTTATTGCGTGTTACAGAAAGAATAATGAGGCATTTGAAAACAAAATTTCAATTTTAAAAAAAGAATTTCCAGATAAAATATTTGATGTCCAATTTGATCTTGCTGATGAAATTAATACTAAGCAAGCTGCATTAGAAATTACTAAAAACCATCCTGAAATTGATATTTTAGTTAATAATGCCGGTGCTATTACCACTTCAAATTTTATGATGACACCAATTAAAGATATTGAAAATATGCATAAAATTAATTTTTTTAATCAGATGCTATTTTCACAAATAATTTTAAAAAAAATGATAAGAAAAAAAAATGGTTCAATTATTAATATTGCTTCTAGTTCTGCTATTGATGCAAACGAAGGAAGAATTGCGTATGTTTCTTCAAAAGCTTCTATTATGTCTGCAACCAAAGTATTGGCTAGAGAGATGGCTCCTTTTAATATTAGATCCAACTGTGTTGCCCCAGGTTTAACGAACACTATTTTAATGAAAGATAGCACTAAAGATGAATATATAAAAAAAGTAACTGAAAATTTAATGTTAAAAAGAATTGCTGATCCAAAAGAAATTGCAAATGTAATAATGTTTTTAGCTTCCGATCTTTCAAGTTATGTGACAGGTCAAACAATAAGAGTTGATGGTGGAATGGTTTAATGGAAATTTTTAATAAAGAAATTACAGAACAATTTTCAAAAAAATTAAGAAAAAATATATTGGATATGTCTCTAGTTGCAGGAGCAGCAAGTTCACATTTTGGAGGTGCCCTCTCAATTATAGATGTAATAGCTGTATTATTTAAGAATGTAATAAATTATAATAAAGAAATTTTTAAAGAAAGCATTAGAGATAGATTTGTTTTAAGCAAAGGTCATGCTTGCATGGCTTTATATTCAGTTTTGTATGAATTAGATATAATTAATAAAGAAGAATTATTATCATTTGAAAAATCTAACAGTATTCTTTTAGGCCATCCTGTTAAAAATATTGAAAAAGGTATAGAGCTCTCGACTGGTAGTCTTGGTATGGGTTTATCAATATCAATGGGTATGGCACTGGGGATGAAAAAAAAGAAATATCCATCAAAAGTTTACGCAATAATTGGAGATGGAGAATGTAATGAGGGGGCGATATGGGAGGTTGCAATATCAGCTCCAAAATTTAGTTTGGATAATTTTTGTGTAATATTGGACAGAAATAATTTTCAACAAACAGGATCAAGTAAAGAAATATTAGATATAAATCCATTGAAAGATAAATGGAGAAGTTTTAATTGGGATGTTTACGAAATAAATGGACATGATCATTTTGAAATTTATAAATCTTTGTCTGTGATTTCAAAAAAACCAAAATTGATAATAGCTAACACTATTAAAGGTAAAGGGTTTAGTTTCTCAGAAAATAATAATGATTGGCATCATAAAATATTAACCCAAGAACAATTTGAAATTGCTATTAATGAATTAGGATTAAATGAAAATAGATAAAAAAAGTATAAAATTATGGTCTAAAATGGGCTCTAGAGCAGTTTTTGGACTCTCGTTAATTGAAATACAAAAAGAAATAGAAAATTTATTAGTAGTTACAGCAGATGTATCTACTTCTGCAGGTTTAGACAGATTTAAAAAAATTTGTCCAGACAAATACATTGATGTAGGTATTGCAGAGCAAAATATGATTGGTGTAGCAACTGGACTTTCAAATTTGGGTTATAAAACTTTAACCACAACTTTTTCTCCATTTCAAACTTTAAGATGCTGTGAACAAATTAAAAATAATTTGGGATATATGAATTCTAATGTTGTAATGGTTGGTTTGGCTTCAGGATTAGTTCTTGGTACATTAGGTTTTACGCATGCATCAATTGAAGATGTTGGAGCAATTAGATCAATACCTAATATAAATATAATTTCTCCAGCAGATTGTCTGGAAACAGTTAAAAGTGTTAGCGCATCTTTAAATAACAATAATCCAACTTATATCAGGCTCACTGGTGGTCAAATTAATCAAAGTGTATATGAAGATGATTATGACTTTCAAATTGGAAAAGCTTTAAAAATGAGAGATGGTAATGAAATAGCCGTGGTTGCTTGTGGAACTCGTGTTAGAGATGCTATGGATGCTGCTGATCTTTATTTTGAAAATTTTAAGAAGAAAATAAGTATTTATAATTTTCACACAATAAAACCGATTGATAGAGAAACATTGCTTACAATTTCAAAAAAATATAAATATATTTTGTGTTTTGAAGAACATAATATTATTGGTGGTCTTGGAAGTGCAATATCTGAAGTATTATGTTCCACTGGCTCATCAATAAAACAATATAATTATGGTGTTGCTGACTTTTACCCAAAAGGAGGAGAATATAAATATTTGCTTAAAAAGTTAAATTTGGATAAAGAAGGCATTTATAATGAATTAGTAAAATTAGAAAAGAGTTAATATGGAAGAAATTTATACTAAGTGTTTCAAAGACGCACTTTCACTTGATGATAGCATTGATATAAAAAAATTAGAATATAATACTATTGAGGAATGGGATTCAATTGGCCATATGACATTAATAGCTGAGTTAGAAGATAAATTTAACATTTCATTTGATACAGATGAAATAGTGGATTTTTCTTCATACGAAAAAGGGAAAGAAATTTTAAAAAAACTAGGTGTTGATGTAAAATAATTTAAATCTAAATGAATTTCTCTAATGCAATTTTGTATCCTGAAAAAAATAAAAAAAAATCTTCTGTAGATAAAAACAAAGTTAAAAAAATTTTTCATGAATATGGAATTGTAATTTTGAGAGATTTTTCGTTTAATGAAAATACATTTTATAATTTCGCAGATTTTTTTACAAAAAAGTATTCTGTTGATGCCAAGAGAAGAAAAAAAACAAGTATATTCCAGGTAAACCATGTTGATGAAGGTTATGGTGAAATGAGCTTGCATTCAGAAACAAGTTTTTCTCCAAATTGGCCTGAAATACTTTGGTTTTTTGGCAAAAAAGTAACAAAAAAAAATGGCGAAACTACTTTTTGCTGTGGAAATCAGCTTTGGAAAATTTTGAGTTATAAGACAAAAGAATTTCTGAAATCTAATTTATTAATGTTTGAAGTTAAAAGTGATATTAAATTAAAATTAAAAAACAAAAAGTGGGATTTTAATCAAGTAGGAATTTATGATGCATTTATAGATGAGGAAGGTTTTATTAATTATAAACATATTAAGTTTGCAATAGCTAATAATGAATTAAATAAAAAAATATACTTATCTTCGCATATTCTTTATAAAAATACCGACCCAACAATTAAAAGTATGACATTAATAAATAAAAAAAAAATACCTAAAAATATAATTAGAGAAATTGAGATTAAATCAAAAAAAATCACATATTACCACAAGTGGAAATCAAATGATGTTATAATGATAGACAATAAAAAGTTTATGCACGGTAGAAATAAAGTTCCAAAAAATGAGCTTAGAGAAATATTAAACATTCAAACTTTAGAAAAACAAAATTTATAACTAAACAAATATTCTTAAATTGAATATCAATTCCATAAAAAAAAAAAATTATTTAGAATGGATCAAAATTCTTTTTTTTGAAAGACTTGGAGTTAATTTCGAAATTAATTTTGAAAAAAATAATATTGTCTTTAAATTAAAATATTCTGAAAAAAAGGTAGTTTTTAAAAATTTAAAAGAAGATTTTTATATAAAAGATAAATCTTTGACATTTTTTAATTGGTATCCTGAAAAAGAAAACTTTAATCCTATTATTGAAAATTTTATTCCTGCACTTGGTATGGAGAGTAAAATATATCCTATGTTTAATGAAACCAAAGGTAACATGGAAGTAAGTTATGATATTCTTGGGTTTATTTTTAACCAACTTAACAGAATTGAAGAGTTTGATGAAAAAAATTTAGATAAACATTCAAGGTTTTTAGCAAAAAATTCCATGTCATCAAAAAATAATTATCTTAATAGACCAATAGTTGATGAATGGATGATGGTTCTGTCACAGGTATTTAAAAGAATTTGGCCAAATTTAAATTTTAAAAAAAATTATTTTTATATTTCTGTTTCTCATGATGTTGATAGAGTTTCACGTTATGAAACCCAAAAAAATTTTTTTCTATATCTTAGGGTTCTTTTAGGAGATTTATATAGATTCAATTTTAGAAATATTTTACTTTCACCTTTTTCTTATTTTAATAAAAAAAAATCCTTTTCGAAATTTGATCCATTTAATACTTTCGATTGGTTAATGGATTTATCTGAAGAAAATAATATCAAAAGCACTTTCAATTTTATTTTTGGAAAATCTCATAAATTTAATCCAGATTATGATATCAATGATAATAAAGTACTTGATTTGATAAAAAAAATAAATGAGAGAGGTCATTTGATTGGTCTTCACCCAAGCTACGATTGTTATAACAGGCCAAATTTAATAAAAAAAGAATTTGATAAATTTATTCAAATTTTAAATTATAAAAATATTCATCAAAAAAAAGTATTCTCTAGAATGCATTACTTAAGATGGAAATCACCAGAAACTTTAATATATTTAAATGATTCAAAAATAAATGTTGATAATTCAATGTTATTTGTAGACCATGCGGGATTTAGATGTGGTACTTGTCATAGTTATCCTGGATATGACATTTTAAATAATAAAATTTTAAATATAAGAGTTGAACCTTTAATTTTAATGGATGTAACATTATTTGATTATATGAAACTTAACAATAAAGCAGCTCTAAATTTTGCCTTAGATTTGAAGAACAAATGTAAAATGGTCGAAGGAAATTTTAGTTTTTTATGGCATAATTCTTTTTTGGATACTGATCATAAAAAAAAGTTTTATAAAAAACTTATTGAAAATTAATGCTTCATAATAATATAAATAAATTTATTAGAAGTAGAAGTGCATTTATATTTTTTGCAATATTTTTTAAATTATCTCTAGCTTTTACTTATATCAATTTCTTAAATCCAATTTATGAACATGCTGGTTTTCGATTAGATATAAATTTATACAAATATTTAGAATCGTGGTTCATTTTTGGACTCTTTATTTCATTGACCCCATCTATATTGAAGAAAGCATCAGATTTTTATTTGAATTTAATTGTTTTTTTTTTTCTGTGTCCATTTCTAATACTTTATAGTTTTATAAACGCATCAAGAAGTCATTTTTATTTAGTTATATTCTCTTTATTAATAATTTTTATATTTAATAAAGGAAAAAAATTCAAATTAAATATTAAGAGTAATAGTTTATTCCCTGTTTCAATAAGTATTTTTGTAATTATTTTAGTTACATCTTTTTTTTTACTTTCTGGAGCGATTAATTATTTTAATTTAGATTTCAACAAAATTTATTTTTTTAGATCTTTGAGGGTTGAGTTTTTAGACCATGGAATATTTGGATATTTAAATAGTTTGACATTTAAAGTTTTTGGACCATTTTTAATAATATTTTTTTTGAACAAAAAAAAATATTTTTTAGTTTTCTTAATGTTTGTTTTGTTTTTGTTTTGGTTTGGGGTCTACAATCTTAAAGCAATTATATTTTATCCATTTTTAATTTTATCGATTTTTATATTTTTTAAAAAAAACAGATCTTTATCAATAATACCCATCTTATTAGTTTCTTTAATATTATTTTCATATTTTTATTATGTTATTTTTGATAATTTAATTTTTGGTAGTTTTTTTATAAGAAGGTCTTTGTTTGTACCATCTTATTTGACATTTATTTACTACGAATTTTTCTCAACTGAAAACTTTATTTATTGGTCAAATTCTTTCACATCAAATTTTGTTGAATACCCATATGACGCTAATCCTGCTAAAATAATTGGAAAATATCTCGATACTAATTACCATGCCAACACTTCTTTCTTAGCTACAGGTTTTATGCATGCGGGTATTTTTGGTATAATTTTGTATAGTCTAATTTTTGTGATTATCTTGAGAATTATAGATATACAAAATTTTAATAAAAATGATATTTGGATAAATATTGCCATAACATTTATTCCACTGCATACTTTAATAACAAGTGCAGATTTAACTACAGCTTTAATTACACATGGGATTTTATTTTCAATAATATTCCTTTTATTATATGAAAATAAAAAAGTTAATGATTAATATACATCTTTATCCATCAGATTTTTCCTTCGAGACACGAATAGTAAAACAAGCAAAATTTTTACAAAAGAATTATACATTTAAAAAGATTTATTTACTTGGTCTTGGAAATAAGAAAAGTTTTAAAATAGATAAAAATATTGAAGTTAAATTATTTTCTAAAAAAAAAAATATTAAAAATCTTTTTT
>MDTB01168272.1_pt1 | contig 16713 bp, 15 predicted proteins | sample 811161 | NCBI WGS metagenome assembly MDTB01 (sample SAMN05326650, study PRJNA326480) | marine metagenome | isolation source: seawater | place: Mediterranean Sea | collected 2009
ACGATTGCTTGAATTTAAACATCAATTAAAAACACCTCAAAAATACATACACTTCCAAACTGAAGGGGTATTAAAACTAAAGAAGCCAGTGTTATTAATTGAAGATATTGAATTATTGTCTGGTGTATATCCATCAGAAATAAATGGCAATGAGGTAGTTTATTATTTCGAAAGAAAAGATGCGCCAGCATACTCATTTACATATCGGTTGATATTTAAAGATAAAAAACTCGAAATTATTGATTATCCAGATGCATTTTACAAAAAGATCGCCACATCATTTGCTTTTGACTCACTCCAATTATTTGGTCAATCCGAGACGCCACAAAAAGGGAATTGGGCAGTCCAAAACAATGGCCAAGCTTTTTTAAATGCCCCCACTAAAGAAGACATCAACGATATATTAGGGCCGCCTTCATCATCATCAAGTATCGGCACACAGGATTTTTATCATTATGATTATCATCACCCATCAATTAATGGGAATCAAAAAATAAGCATTAGTATGTCATATAATAAAATCTCAACATTCATTCAGACAATTTTAATAGCTTTACCTGATCGACAATGGTCAATTAGCTTATAAGAATTTCAAAATTAAAAATGTACTAATGCCAGCCACGAGTGTTGATAGAACCGTTCCCCATAAAATGTCGATCCAGACAATTCCCGCTGGCCAATCCTTTAGTACCGCCCAATTGGTGAGATCATATGTCATATAAGTAAAAAACCCAAAAAGAGCCCCCATTTTAAAGGCATGGGGAATGTTTTTTTGAGTCACTGCAGGTAAAATTGCAAAAATCATAAGACCAACAACAAATAACCCATAAAATAAAAAGGCAATTGGCCAATTGGGCGGTGTTCGAAGTAAATGCCCCATATAGTGCACATAGAGCTTTCGAGCAATAAACCCAAGCCAAATGAGATCGATACCAAGAAATACGATGAATGAAATTAAAAATTTAAATAGGATAGTCATATCATTATCTTACCAAAAATTCAGATTTGAAGTGTGAATCATTTAAGTAACAACATTGAATTCTAGGGGGATTATTAGACAATTACTTAAAAGGCAACTACTCTTTTAATATGAGTATGACATTTAATCCATCCGTTGTAACAGAGCCGACATATCAATTAACAGCATTGCAAGAAGTGGCCGCCAAACTTGAATCTGAAGGGCACTCGATTATAAATGCTACCATAGGTGATCCAAAAGACAATACCCCTGACTCGATTCGTTTATCAGCAATTCAATCATTAAACGATACTCATTTTTCACAATATCCCAGCTATATTGGCTTAGATAAGTTAAGAGAAGAAATGGTCATGTGGGCGAAAAGAAAACATCAAGTCGACCTGAACCCAGCTGACCATGTCATAACATGTAATGGAACAAAAGAGGCGATATTTTCATTGCCTTTATTATTTGATTGGACTCAAAATGAAACCATTCTAATGCCATCATTATCGTACCCTGTTTATCAACGATCCGCATCTATTTTAAGTATTCCAACCATTGAATTGCCAGTCTCAGAGACACATCAATTTCTGCCACAATTGGATCAAATACCCGTAGAAACTTTAAAAAAGACACAATTGTTTTGGGTCAATTCGCCACATAACCCAACCAGTACGATTGCACCAAAGTCATTTTTTGAGCAATTAATTTCATTGGCTGAAACATATGATTTCTTAGTATGTTCAGACGAATGTTATAACGATTTATATCTAAAAAGACCCCCAGCATCCGTATTGGATATAGACTCGACACATTGGGTTTGTTTTCGTTCATTATCGAAACGAAGCCATATGACAGGCTATCGATCAGGTGGTATTTTTTCAAAAAATAAGACATTAATAAAACATTTGAAAAAGCTAAGGTCTCCAATGGGTATTGGCACCCCAACGTTTATCCAGCATGCTGCAATTTGGGCGTGGCAAAATGATGAGCACGTTGAATATCATCGGCAATTATATAACCAGAAAAGACAACAATTGAAAGCCGCATTAGTTTCAGCGGGGCTTCACGTTTTCGGTGGTGATGCCGGTTTTTACATGTGGGTACGTTCTGATAAGCACTCAACATCTGAATCATTAGCAAAGTGGTTTCTGGATCGACATATTTTAGTTACACCAGGAACTGTTTTTGGAGCAAATGGCAATCCTTACATTCGTCTTGTATTTTGTTTGAAAAATGACGTTATTAATGAACTTTGCAATAACCTACAAATCTAATGATTGCAGAAAAATAAAATAAGCCATACATTGGTATTATGAGCACATCTAAATCATTATTATTCGATTTATTGAATATTCCATCGCCCACTTATAGTGAACATGCAAAATGTGACTTTATCATGAATTGGTTATCTGAACACATGCCAGTATTGTCCATTAGTCGATTAGGAAATAACCTGATTGCAACAAATAAAAGGAGTGAAAAAACACACTTAGCATTTGTTGGGCATATTGATACTGTCCCTGAATTTTTTACCCCATATGAAGATAATGGCCGTATATACGGATCTGGTGCATCGGATATGCAAGCCGGAATAGCAAGCATGCTAAGTTTTATTTTAGAAAACCAACAGCAACTTTTAAATAAGTATGATCTTTCCATTATTATCTACGATAAGGAGGAGGGAACACCACTTCATGAAAATGGATTAAATGAATTAATTCAAGAAAAGTCCTCATTTTTAAAATCAATTGATGTTGCAATTTTGGGAGAACCTACAGATAACGCCGTACAAGTTGGATGTGTAGGGAGTATTCATTATGAGGTGAATGTAATGGGTAAAGCAGCTCATTCTGCTCGGCCTTGGCATGGGGAAAATGCATTATATAAGGCATTGCCACTTATCAATAAAATAGCAAGTCTTGATCCCAAATTACAGAACATATTTGGGGTTGATTTTTATGATGTTTTGTCAATCACTGAATCACAATCATCACCAGGAAAAACCACAGTGCCAGATATATGGACAGGAAATCTAAATTATCGATTTTCACCAACCCACTCACTGGATGATGCTATTAATTATGTTGAAACTATCGTAAAGGACATTGATTCGACATATCAATTAACTCGATTAAGTGCTGTTAATGCGGGTAAAGTCATTGAGCACCCAATATTAGAATCATTTAAGAAGACGTTCAAATGTGAAGCCAAACAAGCATGGACAGATGTTGCTCAATTAACAGATCTTGGCATTTGTGCATTTAATTTTGGACCTGGTCATCAAGCACAGGCACACCGTCCAGATGAATACGTTTATTATGACGATATGATAAAATATGAAAAACAACTACATCAAGGATTATTGGAGGAATCATGAGTTATTACGCAATTGGATATCGACGAACACGACATCATAAAGTTTTGGATGTGATCTTTCCTGAGATACAAACGAATGAAGAGATGTTAAATTCATTACATAAATTATTGAAGGCTGAGACAGGAAACCCACATACTTTAACAAACGATGAATATCAATCATGCCGTAATTTAGCGTTTCTAAGCGCCCCGATTGAATTGACATCTCAATCCAATGGATACGCTACAATGGATACTATATTTTTCATACTAGACGATTTAAACTCCCCAATCAACACAACAGAAGACGCTTATTTTCGGCTTCAATTACTGTCTCATCGACATGTTAAGCCACATGAAGTGAACCTTGATGGTATTTTTTCGCAATTATTAAATTTAGCCTGGACGTCAATCGGCCCAGTTTTGCCAGATGAATTATCAACAATTCAGGCAAATGCACTCATAGATAATCAGGTGATTAACGTAACCCATGTAGATAAATTTCCATATATGGTGAATTATCATATTCCATCAGGAGTACGAATTGCAGATGCATCAAGAGTTCGGTTAGGTGCATATTTAGGGGAGGGAACAACCATAATGCCAGCAGGATTCGTGAACTTCAATGCCGGTACTTTAGGGAATGCTATGGTAGAAGGTCGAATATCTGCGGGGGTTATCGTTGGTAATAATTCAGATGTTGGTGGTGGAGCCTCGATTATGGGAACATTATCTGGCGGAAATGATCGGGTCATTTCAATTGGTGAAAAATGTTTACTTGGAGCCAATGCGGGAATTGGTATTTCATTAGGAAATGGCTGCACGGTAGCGGCCGGTGTTTATGTGTATGCAGGAAAGAAAGTAACACTTTTAAATGAATCAAACGAGGCGGTTGATATGGATGGCAATTCTGTCCCCAGTGGTCAAAATATAGTGAAGGCATCTGAATTGTCCGGATCAGACTTTAGATTATTTTTTGAAGATTCGCAAACTGGTGAACTCATTTGTAAACCAAATACAAAAGTAATTCAATTAAATCAAACATTACATATAAACGATTAGTAGAATTGACTAACTTCTATTAGTTTGATACTTTGATGATATCTTCAAGGTGTATAGATATCATGATCCAAGTAAATCAATGGATAGAACGAAATAACAATTATTTTAGAACTCAGCATTTAATTTGGATGTTGCTTGGATGCTGGCCAATGTTACCTTCGCCATCAAGCATTATTAATGTATACGACCAACATCTTAGAAACTATATTTTAATAATGTCCGTAATAAAATTAAGATATAACAAAAAAGTAACTGTTTTAAGACAGTTTTTACTAAAAAGTAATTAATTTACCAAGGCAACTCGCTACCATCTGAATGCCAAAATGACCCTGAGTTATTCAGGCTTAATTCATTGATGCGTGCGATTATTTGTTCTGCGGCTTGTCCGACAGTGTAATGACCTGTCTGTCCAGTCATGTCAGTTTTAACCCAGCCTGGATGAATAATGCCAACAGAAATTCCTTGTGAATGTAAGTCGATCGCTAGTGATTTACCCGCCATATTTAGGGCTGCCTTACTCATTCGATAGCCATAATGGGATCCTGATGAATTATCATCGATAGATCCCATTCGGGATGTAATTAATATGATCTTTGAGTCTTTTTTAAGTGAATTTAAAAAAGCATTTGACACTCTTAATGGCCCTACTGCATTGATATCAAATTGTTTGTAAATCAAGTCTTCATTGAGCGATTCAAGTGACACTCGCCGAAGGATTCCGGCATTATTAATCAGAATATCAATGGTTGGCGGGCAGAGTGATGCTGCTCTTGTAATAGAATCAGTTGAAGATACATCACATTGATCAATGACAGTAACCCCTGGTAACGAGTTTAATTCAGGTGAAGATTGGCGGCATAATGCGAAAACATGATTATTAGCTGCGTAACGACGGGTCAATTCAAGACCAATCCCTCGGTTAGCGCCTGTGATTACAACATTCAATGGACCGTTATTTTCTCATGAATTAAACCATGCAAGGTTTGAATCCAACGTTCGTCATCATTTAAACATGGAATCAGTGTAAAGGATTCACCGCCGTTCTCTAGAAAAATTTCTTCACCTTCTTCACCAATTTCTTCAAGTGTTTCGAGGCAATCTGAAACAAACGCCGGGCAACAAACAGCTAAATGCTTAATACCAGACTGAGCCAATCGTTTAATTTCGTTGTCAGCAAACGGTTGTAACCATTCATCTAACCCCAATCGTGATTGAAAGGCCCAACTCCACTTGTGATCTGGTAAATCAATAGTGGCCATGACTAAGTTGGTGGTTTTCTTTACTTGATGTGCATAACAGACGGGGTGAGCATCAGGGTTTGGAATAAAACAACAATCTTTTTCCTTAAAGCAATGTGATTTGGTCGGATCTGTTTTTTTCAAGTGACGCACTGGCACACCATGATAACTAAACAAAAGATAATCAAGCTTTTTCGGTAAATGGTCTTGGATGGTTGCTGATAAGGTTTTGATATAGGTTGGATGATCATAAAATGGCGGAATGAATTCAGCCGAAAGGTGAGGGAAATGTTGATTAATAACATCGGTTGTTTTTTCAACAACGGTTTGAGTTGTTGCCATTGCATAGTGTGGGTAAAGCGGAACAGCAACAATACGATTAATGGTTGCGTCCATTTCTAACAACTGCTCAATACCAGATTTAATACTAGGTTCAGCGTAACGCATAGCTAACGCCATGGGTGTTTTCGTTAACTGTGAAAGCTTATCTTTAACCCGCTCACTAATTACAATCAGAGGCGATCCTTCTTCCCACCAAATGGATTCGTAAGCTTCAGCACTTTTTTTGGGTCGAACATTCAAAATAATCCCTTTAACCAATAAAAAACGAATTGGGTAGGGTAAATCAATGACGTATTCATCCATTAAAAATTCGTCTAAATATGTTTTGACATCATTTGGATGGGTTGATTTTGGAGACCCTAAATTAACAAGAAGAATACCGGTACTCATACATTAAGTGTAGTGATGATTTTTTAAAACACCAAGATGTTTTTTTAATCATGTCGATATTCACTGGGTGATTTGCCAGTAACTTTTTTAAATGCTGTGTAAAATGCAGAATTGGAATTAAACCCTACAGATAAGGCAATCGAAAGGATGGTCGCGTGTTTATTTGTTTTTAGTTCGTCAATGGCATCTTTAATTCTAAATTCAATGATATATGAATTGAAGTTTTTACCAATTTCATTATTGAGCAATTCGGATAATTGATGTGACGTTAAATTGATCTGATCAGCAAGCCCACTAAGTGTTAATTCAGGGTTTTTATAAATTTTTTCATCTTCCACAACTCTTTTTAAATTATCCAATGCCTTTTGAATATTAATACTGGTTAAATGAGATTGGCGTTCCTTGGTGGCTCGAATTTCTTCAAGCAGTTCATTAATAAAAAAATCAAAGCGGAGGTGAAGCAAATAACAAATAATCAATAAACAAGAAAAGATGACGTTTCCTAAAAATAATAAATCAAGAGAGTGAGTTAATTGACTTGCAAACGAAATCCCAGAGAAAATAATCCCTGAAACTAATATGGTAAATAGAATATAAGAAAAAGATTTTTTACTTTGCATTCGTTTAATTGACGGTAAGTAATTAAATAAAATGACAATATAAAACATCAGAGACCCAACCGATAAAATCGATAAGAATAAATATTCAAATGTAGTTGTTGAGTAATAGAGTGAATTAATCATGGCTAATTTCAGGTCAGATTTAGTCAGAAAAATAGGAAGAAGAAAAATAGTAAAAGAAAAGGGGACTAGAAAATGACGAAGTGCATCCATCTTTGTAAATGGCTGTTTAAATACATGCGTTTGCAAAACCACCAATAGCAATGGGCCAAACCATAAAATCGGAGGTACATAGGTCAGAAAAAAGTACGGCTGGTAAAATAGTTCTTTTGTGTAAATTAGTTCAAACTGATATTGAATGAACCCTACTATTAAAAATAAAAGACCCAAAATTCGCTGAAAGTTAAACTTGCCAATGGAATAAGAAATGCCTAAACAAACATTAATGCTATAAGTCACTTGAACAATTAAATGACCGAGCTCATTCATGATTTATAGCAGATGAAATTGAGCGAATAAATGACAATTGTTGTTTAACAATATTGGGTAACGTTGATGACGAATCTAAAAATGGTTTTAAAAAAGATGATCCAATAACAATACCATCAGCAATTGCTGCCATTTGTTTGGCAATACTAATGGAGGAAATTCCAAAACCAATTACCATCGGAAGGTGGAGTTGTGAAGAAATAACATTTAAATGGGCTTGAACAACATCAGGATTGGGGACTTGCGATCCGGTTATTCCTTTAACAGATACATAATATATAAATCCAGATGAGTGATCTTGAATAATGGGTAAGCGATCTGAATTTGTAGTCGGCGTTACCAGCCGTATCATATCCAATTGAGTCGGACGTTTAATAATTTTCTCGTGATTTTCAGCCGGAACATCAACCATCAATAAGCCATCAACCCCAACGTTTTCAGCAGAACTAAGGAACTCATGAATACCAAATTTAATCAGTGGATTAATATACGTCATAATAACAATTGGAATGGTTGGATGTGTTTTTTTAAAACCTGCAATATCCTGTAAGCATTGGTTAAGATTAAATTGTTGTTTGAGAGCTATCTCACTTGTTTTTTGAATCACTTTTCCATCAGCCATAGGGTCAGAGAAAGGGATCCCAATTTCAATGATATGTGCGCCTTCATCGGGTAATGCATACAACAGTTCTAAAAACACTGATCGATTGGGAAAATTAGCTGTTAAAAATGGGATGATCGCTTTCTTTTTTTTAGACGATAATGTTTCAAATGTTTTAGAAATTAGCGAATTCAAATACGAACTCCTAAAGCGTCAGCGACAGTAAATATATCTTTATCACCCCGACCACATAAATTCATGACAATAAAATGATCTTTGGGTAATTTTGGTGCGATTTTTAGTACATGAGACAAGGCATGAGCAGGTTCGAGGGCTGGAATAATACCTTCTTGTTTTGAACATAATTGAAATGCATCAAGGGCCTCATTATCAGTTGCTGAAACATAAGATACTCGACCAGAGTCTTTAAGGAATCCATGTTCAGGGCCAATCCCAGGATAATCAAGACCGGCAGAAATAGAATGTGTCGGTGAGATTTGACCACCATCATCTTGAATAATATACGTTTTATTACCATGTAAAATACCAGGTGTCCCTTTTGAAAGTGATGCTGCATGGTCGTTGGTGTTAAGGCCATGACCAGCCGCTTCAACACCAATGAGGTCGATGTTTTTATCATCAAGGAATGGATGGAAAAGGCCGAGTGCATTTGAGCCACCACCAACACACGCCACTAAGGTATTGGGCAATTGATTAAATTGTTGGATGGCCTGATCTCGAACTTCCTCACCAATGATGGATTGAAATGTACGAACCATTTTCGGATAGGGGTGAGGCCCAGCAGCTGTGCCAATTAAATAATAGGTCGAGTCGACATTGGTTACCCAATCACGAAGTGCTTCATTCATCGCATCTTTCAAGGTTGAAGAGCCAGTCTCAACGGGTATGACTTCAGCTCCCAATAAGTTCATCCGAAAAACATTGGGTTGTTGACGTTTAATATCTTTTGCACCCATATAAACCGTACAAGGGAGTCCAAATAAAGCACAAACGGTTGCTGTAGCAACACCGTGCTGTCCAGCACCAGTTTCAGCAATAATGCGCGTTTTCCCCATTTTTTGAGCCAATAAAATTTGTCCAATGCAATTGTTAATTTTATGAGACCCTGTATGGTTTAATTCATCCCGCTTAAAATAAATGGATGCTCCACCACAATAATCAGACAGTCGTTTTGCGTGATATAAAGGAGTTGGTCGACCAACATAATGATGATAGTAATAACGTAGGGTATCTTGAAATTCTGCAGTGACAATCTCGTTGTGGAAAAGAGTATCGAGATCATGAATAAGAGGCATTAAGATCTCAGAAACATATTGGCCACCATAATCACCAAAGAATCCATTTGAATCCGGAAATTCACTATACGGTTTCGTCATATTAGCATTATAAAAAAAGCAAGGATGTTTGAACAGTGTTATGTAATTAAAAGCGTTTAATTTAGATGTCGAATCGTTGGATAAGCAAGTTCAAGGTCCTTATGTTTGTCTAAAAGATTCAATATGCTTTCCCAAATTTCATGATCGGATTCTCTGATTTTTCGAGTCTGAACCATGTATCTTAGCGTTAACCGTATGCCTTGATCAACGGTGCTTGTGTAAATAATAGGGGTAACGTGATTATAATTGATGGGGTAATCTTTCTTTGCCTTTTTAAGTTCACGCTTTAATTGATCATGATATGTATCAAAATAAGAGGAAATGATCTCATGAAATAGCTCTTTTGCTTTTTTCCAGTCACTTTCAAATGTCAAAATTATTGGAATTTCATACCATATATAATTGAATCCTTTAGAGTAATTCGCAATCGGTTGATTAAAAATATCAGCATTTGGAATACGAATTAATCGTCCTGTACTTTGATTGGCATCAACCCAATTACCAATTTCAAGAAGCGTAAATTTGAATACCCCCATATCAATCACATCACCCTGGTGATCGTTAATTTGGACACGATCTCCAATTTTAAAAGGGGTTTGCCACATTAAATAAATCCAACCTGCAAAGTTTGTCACAACGTCTTTAAGTGCAATTGCCAAACCTGCCGTAAAAAGACCTAAAAACGTACCAAGGGATTGCAAGCCATCAAACCACAATTGTCCAATAATCAAAACTCCTAATAAAAAATGAAAATACAGAGAAATTCTTCGTGTTGCGTAGATGTTCTCATTATTTTTAAATTGTCGCTTAATTAAAATAACAATGAAGTTATGCGTCAGCCATAACGAAATCACGGAAATCAATGTGAAAGATAATTTTAGAATGAATGCATCGAAATATAATGGGTTAACAAATGAAGATAAAGAATTAAATAAGTCCATAAAATTATTATAGGAGAATCAGTCTAATGGAACAATTATTTAATAATAAATAAACGTCAATTGCTCAATATGACATACCAATTATATAAAAGATGAGATAAAATTGAAATATGAACAAGATTAAAAATAAAGCACTGTTTGAGGAACTATCAACTGAATTATCCATTTCACTGCCTGAAATTGCATTGCCTTTTTTTGAAAATCATACATTTAAAACAGAAACTGAAATGAAAGAAACAATCGAATTAATGGACCATGTTTTTACGAACGAAAAAAATACAAACACCATTGATTCAATGAATGAGTTTTTTAATAAAAAAGTACCCAATATAAAATTACCACTATACGGAAGTGCCGTTTCCTGTGGGTTTACATCTCCTGCTGAGGATCATGTTGAGAATGAACTGTCTCTAGATGATTACCTCGTGCCAAATCCCGATGCCACATTTTTTGTACGCGCATCAGGTGACAGTATGAAGGGGGCTGGCATATTTGATGGCGATCTGTTGATCATTGATCGATCCATCGAAGTAAAAAACAATCATATAGTTCTAGCTGTATTGGACACTGAATTTACAGTTAAGAGGTTTTTAAAAAAAGACAATACAATTACGCTCAAAGCTGAAAATAAAATATTTAAAGATATTGTAATAAAAGAAGATCAACATTTTATTGTTTGGGGTGTAGTCGTCCACGTTATTCATCATTTGAAATAACAATGATCGCACTCATTGATTGCAACAGTTTTTACTGTTCTTGTGAACAGGTATTTCGACCTGACCTTGCCAAACATCCTGTGGTTGTTTTAAGTAATAATGATGGCTGTGTCATCGCAAGAAATAAGGAAGCGAAAGCCTTGGGGCTACCGATGGGCGCTCCATATCATCAGTACAAAGAATTATTAATTTCGCATCAAGTTGCTGTATTTAGTGCGAACTTTCCACTTTATGCGAATTTTTCGACTCGAATAATGAATATATTAAGTCGATTTTCAGATCAAGTTGAAGTCTATTCAATTGATGAGGCATTCATTACGTTTAAAGGCGTAACAAATGATGTGGTTGCGTATTCAAAAATTATTCGTGCAACCATTTTGAAATGGACCGGTATTCCCGTCTCAATTGGAATTGCTCCAACAAAGGTTTTAGCTAAATGTGCCAATCATTATGCAAAGAAATACCCTGAATCAGGTGGCGTATTTGCCTTAACGACCACACCTCTCATAATGTCAGCATTAAAACATTTACCAATTCATGATGTTTGGGGAATTGGTCATCAACAAGCTAAAAAATTGACAAAGCGTCAAATACGAACAGCTTATGATTTTTCACAAATGAAGAACCGACAATACCTATTGCGGTTATTAACCAAAACGGGTCTGCAGATTTATGATGAGTTGAATGGCACCTCATGCATTGAAATTACAACAGAAGTTGAACCACGAAAGAACATTCAATCATCACGATCTTTTCGGCCCGAACTAACAACCTTTGATGATGTCAATGCAGCATTATCTTTATTTGTCACAAGGGCCATGGAAAAGTTGCGGCGTCAAAAAAGCATGACACAAATGGTGACGGTGTTTATAAGAACCAATCCATTTAAAAAAGTTGCTCAATACCGGAATGCCATTAGCATTGGATTATTAGCAGCGACAAATGATACATTTCGGGTATCAAAAATTGCCAAGTCGGCATTAAAAGATATTTATGTTTCAGGTATTGAAATTAAAAAGGCGGGTATTATTTTATCTCAAATAACCAATGATGATTCAATACAAGAAAGCTTTTTAGACGCTCCTAAAACGACAAATAAATTAATGAAAACAATGGATGATATTAATCATCGATTTGGACAGGATTCAATTCATCTCGCGAATACGAAACGATTTATAAATAAACGAATCGAACCCAAATGGGTCTCTCCGCAATACACGACACAATGGAATGATATTTTAAGACTTAAGTAACCCTAAATCTCGCAGTCTAGATTCAACCTCTTTTAAAATATCTTGATCCGTTGAAACATCGGACTTGCCAACGTTTAAGTCAGATTGGATTGGCTCAATATATCGATTGAATGGAGATGGCGAAAAAAAATCACGATTTGTCACAATCGAAGGTGAAAATTCTCGAGGGTTTGGTGTGGGTGAATGAACCACTTTGTTTTGAGATGATGTAGCAGGGGATGATGCTGGGTTTTTTTCAAAAGCTGAATTTATGTGTGGTTTAAAATCGTTCATAACGAATCCTTAATTATTGGGTATATTAAAAAAATATCAAAAAAGATTAAAAAAAATCAAATACTTTATGAATAAATATAAGTAATAGTGTATAAAATAGGTTAAAAAGAAGTGGTCGGTGTAATAAAAAGAGCCCCATTTGATATTGGGGAAGTCGTTAAATCCAAAGCTTGAGTAAAAATAAAGTTGGTTCCTAATTGACCATGAATCTGATGCCCGTATAAATCATATGAAGCACCCGAAGATTCATTGATATTCGGGAAAAAAAACCGAATCATATTCTCAAAATATTCAATGCCTGCGGTCTTATATTTTGTAAAGGCCACGTCATTAAAGTTTGGATATTCAACATTATCCACACGTTTTTTCAATGTCTGGGTCCAGTCTTGAAACGTTTCGTACCAAAATGTATAAAACGACAACGCATTCAAAGGCGTATTGATTGAATTTGAAATAATTGAATTGTTCTGAACGGACGCGGTAAATGTTTTGAACTGATTAAAGCGATGAGCATCGATTAATTCATTGGTTAAATAATCGACATAAGGAATTAAGTGAGATGAGTTTTCATCAATTGAATGATTTAGAAAAGTCTCCATAAATTCATCGACTGTGACATTCACTTTTAAGCCATTGAATGTTGTTTTATCATTACCTGTTTGAATTGAAATTGATGAATTCCCAATAACAATGCCATAGCAGTTATCATGATGGTCCAAAAAAATCATACTAAAGGATAATCTTGGCTGAATAGCGAGATCATCATAATGTCGATTAAATGTTTCAATGGCTAGGTTGATCATCTCACGAATTTTGATATGGTCGAATCGAAAGAACGGACTCGTTGAAATTTGATCTTTTAAAGATTCAATGATGAGTTTCATGAATTTAGATTCATATTGATCCGAGTTATGAGATTGACAATGAAAGCCATATAATCCTTGATCTGTTTGCAAAATATCGTAAATATGTGGGGATAAAGAGCTTAATGCATTGGAAAAAGTGTCAATAGTTATGTCATGCGATGCTGTTTTAAATTGAAGATGAAGCGGTTCACTAATCGAAAGTGTTGATCGAAAATCATTATCGAGTTCCATTGGTGATTTCGATGATGATGATGATCCTATGGATGAATTATTGGATACAGATGTCGGGGAATTCGCCTGTCTATTAATCTTAGGTCGCTGTTTATTAAGACGTTTTTGAGAATAAACGGCAGGTTTTCGATGCTTAGAATAAAACTTACTAATGCCACTCATGGTGGTCGTTTGATTTAATTTTGTAATCTCTTTAGGCATCAATAATTCCTAAAAATATAATCGATATCATACGCTCTCCTCGGCCCACGCCCATCACTCAATTACTCAATTTAAACGATGATCTTAAATCGCTTAAACTGATGATAAAAAAAATGATAGCATACAAATAGAAGTGAATCAATTCGGTATTAATTAAATTGGTCGGTATGACATTAATTCATCATGGCTATCCGTAATGGAACTATAAGCTGGTGGTATTTGGGTTGGATCCAGGCATTTTAAAATACGTTCATAGCGTGAACGTATCGGAAGATGGTGGGGCAGTTGTCGTAATGTATCCAGAACCATATTCACTGCAAATTGCACCACCGGTGGTCGGTAGAGATAGGTGATTTCATTAATAATCAAGGATCGACCGTCGGGGTCCAATTCTTGACGATGTTGGGTTAATGCAATCCGAAGTGAATCATCAATATCCAGAGGGATATGATCAACCTTATTGGAATAAAACCGAGATAGTAACGTTCTTTTTTTACATAATTTTGTATAAAGTTCACAAACTTTCTCGTCTTGTTCAATGGGATATAAAAAATGGCTTAAAGCAATATTAACTTCTGGGATTGCACGTAAGTTCGGTAAAATATCAGTCAAAATAGCGGATTGACGTTCCTTAAAATCTTTAATTTTCATAATAGCTGCATAGTTTATTTCACTGGCTTTATACTTGAAATGGCTCCGGCTAGCTTCAATTGGATAATGATCCAGAACACCTGATGCAATAATTGATGCCATTTTAGTTTGATAGGCCATTATGACTTCACTGGGCGATTCCCCACAAAAAAGAGCAACCGTTTCAAATAAGGATACAGGGGGTGGTGATGTTTCTTCAGTTCGATGGCTAAACTCAATATATTCATTTACGATTGATCGAAACCCATCTCCTTGTTGCACTGTTTTGCCTAAGCCAAATGATTGTCCTAGGATCGAATAACTTAAATGGGTTAAGGTCCCACCTCTTAAGATCGTTGACCCATTCCCAACATAGCGTAAATTGGGTGGGGCTAATCTTGCTAGTTTTAAATTGAGAGATAACGTAAAAAAAGGTGCACGAGATCGTTTAATTTGATCACTTTTACCAAGTAATACACCGACGTTCGCAACATGTTGTCTATCATTTAATGGTGTTTTCTCAAACAGTTCAATGCATGCTTTTGTGTGTGGTGGTGTTTCAGGTAACAGGAACAATACTGAATCAGGAGATGGTAAGAATAGTTGGCCTAAACTTAGCGCGGACTCAATTGGATGGGTTCCAAAATCAGCGACAGTCACATGAACTGGCGCAACCGTTGAAATAATTCTCCATATGCGGTGACAATCATTTAAAATACTGGATCTATGTGTGTTTGACAGTGAATGGCTAGCGGTTTGATGAATTGTTATATTTTTTAATTGATTTGGGGGTTGTCGTTTTAACTGATGAACGATTGATTCTAAATGATGATCAGACGTAATTGTGGTTGAGTGTAAAGCTGCAAATTCAAACAAGTCTGCATCTCTTATTCGAGCCGTGACACTGAGGTAAATAGCAAGTTGATTAATGAGGTAGCAAATAATACCAAATCGAACTGGGTTTATAGTTGCTAGAACACGTGCAATTGTTTGTGCTATATGGACACAATGACATGCTTTCTCTAAATCCTCCAATGTAAGCAAATATTGGTTTTTTATGGATGATAGGTGGTGATTTAGATCAATCAAAGCAAGCTGCAACGTTTGATAATCAGATGAACTGCTTGAAGGTAACCCAAATAAACTAGAATACGCAGTTAAACAAGCCTGCAAATCATTTTTAATAAAAGGCGTAATGATGGTATGACTAGGATCAATATCAAACGGTGTTAGTGGCAAGAAATTCGATACAAGTTTTGCGCCATAGTGCAGTTGAAAATAACAACTTCGAATAAATAAATTGACGGTTTCGATTGTAATATTAGTATCTGTATCGTGCCATATCATAGAGCGGTGCATGGTAGCCAAACTGGATTGATCGACATGCCAAAAATGATGACAAAGAAAGCGATAATAAGATTTGTCTTGCAGTAAAGCTTTTATGAGTTTTGACCGGTTTTTCTCAATAGGGGAATGAACACGTTGTTTTGAACGAGCCGCCCAAATAATAAATGAGTTTTTTAAAAAATTAAGATGAGTTTTAATGTCATCTGTTCGTCGAATAGCAACAAATTCAGCCTCTGTTTCAGCAAGAACCTGTTGACTCATTAATGCACCACTACGAATGTCATTCAAATTACTGACAATTTCCATAAAACATTGCGTAATAAGTGGCCGAGTGGTTAGGTCTGGTGTATCTGAATACGTGAGCATTTGATAAGTTAAATTGGTTAAGTTCATTTCTTTCTGACGTAACCAGAATGGAATTAGCCGGTCAGGATGCTGAGTATACATATTGCCGCAAATACCATGTCCATGAATCAATGGGAGCTGATCAAGATCGAAAATGTCTTTTTCTTCAAGGTTTAAAAGGCCATTAAGAATCGGGGTTTCACCTAAGCTTGTTTTAGCATCAACATTTTGAGTGGCTCTAAAGTAGGCCCTTGAAACAATGCTTTTAATCGGCTGAGTATTTAAATCGACATAGTCTGACATATCAGCCAAAGTTTTTAGTCGAGGGTGAATGAGTGATTGAGGAAAGAAGGCGTGAAAAAATCGTCGAATAAAACCCAAGATATTCATAAAGAGATTATCGTTTAAATAAGGATCAAATTTAATTAATACAATATATTTTCAATTTGTAA
>MDTB01161363.1_pt1 | contig 16710 bp, 17 predicted proteins | sample 811161 | NCBI WGS metagenome assembly MDTB01 (sample SAMN05326650, study PRJNA326480) | marine metagenome | isolation source: seawater | place: Mediterranean Sea | collected 2009
GAAAGTGCAGACTTACCTGCGTTGTAAAGAGGCATGAAAGGCAGTGGATATAAAACTGCCAACGAGCTTATATTAATAATAACCCCTCCCCTTTCTGCCATTTTCGGCGCAAATGATTTACAAAGCAAAATTGGACTGGAAAACAAAACATTTATCTGTTTCTCAATCTCACTGCGTGGAAAGCTAGTCCAATCGTAAAAAACACCATACCCTGCGTTATTAATTAACAGATCTGGTATGCCATGTTCATTTATGAAATTTTTACCAAATTCAGAGACTGCAGATAAATCTGCAAGATCGAGTTGTAACGGGTGAAAATTTGCCCGCATTTCACATTTGTGAGGATTTCGAGAGACGGAATAAACTTCCGACCCGCCGGCAAGCAGTTGTTCGCAGATTGCTAATCCGATCCCAGATGTCCCTCCGGTAACTAATGCTTTTTTTATTTTCATTAAATATACCCTAAAACAAATTTTGATCTTTGCAGAAAGGCTGATCCAATAAAGAATAAAGAACTCACTGATATGGACAACCAAAAGATCATCATAATGACACACGAATATCCTCCCAAAAGAGGAGGTGCAGGTGTGTATTGTGAAGAATTAGTCCATGCAAAGCTAAAACTTGGAGATATCATTGAAGCTTGGGTTCCAAATTATACCAACGATGAAGGGCATATTCGTAAATTACCCCTCAAAGGAAGCCAAGACTGGAGTTGCAGCTGGAGGTTATTTCGCGAAATTAAAAAACGGCAAAAACAGTTTGCCCGGAATACCCTCCTTCACTTTGCGGAACCTGGAAGTTTACGGGCATGGATCAGATTTGGGTGGTTGATAAGAAATATTCCCAACTTTATCATTACAATTCACGGAACCGAACTCATTCGATTTTGTAAAAACCCAGTTGAGAGAGTCTTATTTTATAAAGTTTTGAATCATGCAAATAAAATTCATGTTTTATCAAATTTCAATCGCGAAGAACTTTTGAAACTGTTTCCACATATTACAGATAAAATATTCTTATTTCCGGGAGCAGCAGCGAGAAATATATCTGGGAATCAGGAACGAAAAGTAGAAAATACGATTAAAAATAAAATTAAAATTCTTAGCGTCGCTCGTATTCACCCCCGAAAAGGGCAGGATCAAATACTCGGTGCAATTCATGGTCTGCCAACAAAATTAAAAGATAAAATCGAATGCTTATTTGCCGGACCAATAATCAAAGAAAGGTTCCATAAACAACTACTTGATCAATGCAAAGGTCTGGGCTGTAAGATTACTTTTTTAGGTGACCTCAATGACAAGCAATTAAAGAAATGCTACCAGGAATCAGATATTTTCGCACTAGCATCGATGCCCAGGTCTAACAGTGTGGAAGGTTTTGGGTTCGTCTACTTGGAAGCATCTTCGCATGGGCTTCCTATTTTAGCCCACCGCATTGGTGGCGTTGAAGATGCAGTTAAGGATGGCATAACTGGTATTCTTACCAATCCCCAAAAGCCATCAGAATTAATACATGCTCTGGCAACTTTGATCGAAGATCACAACTTGAGAAATAAAATGGGAACAGCTGGTAAAAAATGGGCTCAAGATCATACTTGGGAGAAATTAGCTAAAGAGCTTTACAGCTAAATTCTACAGAACATCAGCAAAAGTGGGGCGCAATCGGTTAAAAAACCAAGAACCTCCTGTAAGTACAATAATGCCAAAAACCCACGCATATCCAATTGCCCCCCAATCGGGCTCGCCTCCCCAAATGGTTACTTCACGCAAAGAATCAATTATCTGTAAAAGAGGGTTCCATTGTAAAAATTTCCATATTCCAGGAGCTGCATCACGAGCCTTATCAGCAGAATAAAAAACCCCACTCGAATACAAAAGGGCTAGTCCGAGAAACGAACCTAAATGACTAACATCGCGAATAAAGACACCAAGAGCAGAAAAAAACCATGACAGCCCAAGGGCGATAAGAAAAACGGGGCCAATAAGAATGGGGATTAAAAGAAAATTTAGCGAAACCCCTGCTCCAAGAAAACAAATTCCAGTTAAGCATAAGCCCATTCCAATTAATAAATCATAACTTAATGCACCAATCATTGCGGTGGGAAGAATCTCCAACGGGAAAACCACTTTTTTTACAAAATTAGGCTGACTAACAATTATACTAGGAGACACTCCGATTGATCCCGAAACCAACCCTAAAACGCTTAACCCCAAAAATACTCCGAGTGCATAATCCAAAGTCGATTCATCCGGAGAATCAGTAAATCGACCACCGAATACAATACCAAAAGCAAACACATACAACCCAAGCATAAGCAAAGGATTAACAATTAACCATAATGCACCCAATACGCTCCCCCGGTGCCTTTGCTTCACATTCCGTAATAGAAACTGCCACAACAATTCTCTTTTAGAAATAATACTTTTTATGGGTTCCATGAAAATTTTATTAATGAGTTGATGAATCAAATTGACAGGCTTAATGATACCCAATCAGCCAAATCATAATCGTAATAATAAAGAAGATCTTTATTAGATTTCGCAATGTTCACATAAATCCATTTACCAAGACCAGTGGAATACAGAAATGGGTAAACCCCAAGCCCACTCCACCACCACCCTAGATGGTCGCTTTGCCAACCCCATAAAGATTCTCCATCCGAATCGATTGAATAAAACCAGCCGTGGACGGGATGATAATTCCAATTACTGGTAAGAGCATAAAAATACCCAAACCAATCAAGTTCAAGCCAACCTGAATATGAAATTTGCCTAGCCTGTGCCCAGTTTGGTAAATAAGTTTTAATCCAATCTATATGATTCGCCACCCGAGTGTATACCGTTATATCTCCATAAGTGGAATCTGATGTTCCATATGAAACTACACCCACCGAACGCCATCCTTGGTTATCGTATATAAAAGCTGGCCCACCACTATCTCCAATAGCAGAACTTGCCTCCAAGGAGAGTGGAGAAGCTGAACTTGTACCTGATCCCAGATAATCAATAGTTGGCGAACTATCAGAAAGAGTATTTTGATTATTTTGAGGAGAATCGAAATCTACTGCCAATAATCCACCCTTACTCGAAGAATCAACTTCCGGAGCATCAACTTCAGCAACTACGCGGTCCAAAGAATTCTCCCCCCCAATCCGGATACTATTACTGGAATTCACAACCCCAGAACTTCCATCTACCATGCTTCCGTATCCCGCAAGTACAGCACGTGTCCCAACGGTTTCCAAATCCCCTGTAGGTAATTTTGCCGGGAAGACCCCGACAACAGAAGTTTTTAAAACCAATAAAGCAATATCAACCCCTAATCGATCACCATCTCCAGTTCCACTATTCTGACTGAGCCGCTTATTCCATCCGGGGTGAAGAATAATAGATTCTACATCGTAAGTAACCGCACTAGATGCACTTTCATAATCGGTATGTAAAATAAACTGCCATTCACTTGGAACGGGTGTTGGGCTTGACCAATAGTTTTTCAACACATGAGCGGCAGTAACCACAACATTAGGAGCAACGAGAGTGCCCGTACCATACAAACTTCCTGTGACAACAGCCCCCACACAAGATAAATCCGGATAACCTGTACCAGCGGAGTAGGGACTAGAATTAGACCCAAGATTAAAATAACTATCCCAATCTAAGGTATTTAATTTTCCAATTCTCCTTTCGTTGGAGAAAGAAGAAAAAGGTATCAGAATTATTAACCAAGTATAAATACAAATATTATTCACGAGCGGGTTGAATATTTGGGGGGGGGCTCGGCGGTAAAATATTCGGCGGGGGCGGAGGGGGTGGTAAGTTTTGTAAATCAAGAGAATCAGAATTAACCGAATCAACCGGGTCACTGGATAGAGTATTATTTGGCACGCTTGACCCTGGTGTTGAAAGCGTAGAACTACCGCTATTTCCATTAACCGCTCTTCCCCGACCAGATCTTTCAGGCAAGACCGTATTTGAAGGATTTGACGAAACAGAGCGCCTTGGCACCGCCCCTGGATAAGGTAAACCAGGAAGTGATAGACCTGGCACAGTTCTAGATGAACTTAGCCCATTCCCATTGGAGGTAAAACCAGACAGTGGTCTAACCGGTTGTCGATTTTGAGTGAAAGGGGAATTGGTGGGGAGCGAAGGAACGAAGGATGGTTTAGGTGGCATTCTTTTTGATACAGTCGGCTTTCCCGCTCCGGGCACAGACTTAGTAACGGGAGAAGGATTTCCAATTGAAGTAGGTAAACCTGGTCCTGATTTTGCATCAATGAGCTTCAGGTCAAAAGATTGTCCCTCATAAAGAATAGTCAAAGTTTCAGTTTCTAAATCAAAGGATTGAGCCATAAATTCCTCATATGTTTTTTCGCTTAAAGTAATCCATTCACTATGATTTACCTTTTTATTAAAAAGGGAAAAAAATGGCTGACCCTTAAGAATAAAGTATCCTTTAAAATCTAGTTCCTTGGCGACATCTGGTCGGATAACAGTCTTCTTTGCTGGAGGAGGTTTACTAATAGGGGGTTTTTGATTCGAGCCTGGTCTTAAAAATGGATTGGGCGAAACCACACCGTATGTATGGCTAAAGCTTAAAATTAGGAATAGTATGAATCTATAAACCACAGTTTAACTTCACACAAAGGGCAATTCTAAGCAAGTGGGAAGCAAATTAAGGACTAAATATACTGCAAAGTTTAAACCCCAGAAAAATGCCAAGTAATGTACCGACAAAGCTGAGAGTTACATAAATAAACATGTTTAACCAAAGGCCGGATTTAAGAAAACTGTAAGCATCCAACCCAAAAGTTGAAAATGTGGTAAAACCTCCACAAAGACCAATCATCCAAAAAGCACGGAAAAAATAAGGTTCACTATTCTGTTCCCAATACCTTAGGAGTATGCCAACCAAAAAAGCACCTAATACATTTGTTAGTACTGTCTGCCAAGGCATCCATGTGCGACCCAAGACTAAAATGACTGCCCTCAAAATTGATCCTATTGCTCCGCCGCTTGCAACTAGCAGGAGGAACTTCCAGTCCATAGAAAAACAGTAATAAAATTAGTAGATCAAGATGCCGCTTTTTCAGTATCAGCAGAGGAATCTTCTTCGAAATCTTCTTCTTCCTCGTCTTCATCAACGGAATCAATTTCTTCAAGTGAATTAAACTTAAGCACCCTAAGATGCTTTGGTAAAGGAGACATACTTACGATAATAAATCGTCCATTCAATTTTGGGGTGTCATCTGGTTTACCAACCCCAGCAAGATCTTGAATTGCCTGTTTTACAAGATTCATGCCCAAATCAATATGCTCCATTTCACGCCCACGAAACATTAAAGTAATCTTTAGCTTATTTCCTTGATGTAGAAATTTCTCAGAACGACGTAATTTGGTTACATAGTCATGCTCCTCGATACGGGGGCGAAACTTAGCCTCTTTTACCCGTTTTGAAGTTTTGGTCTTCTTTTTCTTTTGCTTGCTAAGTTCATATTTGTATTTACCAAACTCCAATATTCTGCAAACAGGAGGAACCGCACTCGATGCGACCTCAACAAGATCCAAATGGTGTGATTTGGCGATTTTTAACGCTTCTTCTGGAGGCATGACTCCGAGCATTTCACCTTCTGGCCCAACAACCCGAATTTCTCTGGCTCGGATTTTATCGTTTTTACGGATGTAATCGCGGTTGTTGTTATACCGCTTTTTATTTTTTCCACTAGGTTTTTTAACCATGTGGATTAGCTTAGTTTATGACTTGTCAAAAGTAGGAATATAAAATTAGTAAAAATCTAATAACACAACTTTGGAGAATGTTAAGCAAGACAAAATTGATATATTCTAAAGGTTAAAGCTTTCACCACAACTACAACTCGCTTTTGCATTAGGATTCGAAAACTTAAACCCACCGGCAACCAATTTATCTGAATACTCCAAGAGCGTACCTCTTAAATACAGTGCCGTTTTAGTATCGACCAATACCTTAACATCACTGGTCAAAACATATATATCACCCTCTTTTGGTTCCGAAACAAATTTCATCTTGTAAGAAAGTCCGTTACAACCTCCACCCGTTATTCGAATACGCAAAAAATCTCCTTTATCCTCACGCTCAATCAAATGAAAGATTTTTTGGGAAGCAGAAGGAGAAACTTTTATTAACTTCTCGTTTCCTTCGCGTACCCCACTTGTTAAAGCTGTCTTTTCTTCCATAATAATTTAAATTTTAAGCATCTACATTACCATTTCAGGATTTTACTAACAACGACCTACTTCGAATAAATCCTCTGCTTTCTGTGAGAAAAAATTCCACAAATTCTTTTGCTTTTGGGCTTACTTTAATAATTTGTTCAGTAATGCAATTTGTAGCAATTTCAGTTGGATTACCACCTTTCATTAACACCTGTCGGTAGGCATATTTCAAAGCCTTAGTTTCCTCTTCAGAAATTTTCCTTCGTTTAATGCCTGTGAGATTAAGTCCACAGGATTGATTTCTACCGGCAACAGTAACATGGGGAGGAACATCCCTGGACACTTCTGCCAAACCACCTATCATTGCACCAGCACCAATTCTTATAAACTGATGAATACCGGCTCCCCCACCTATAAAAGTAAAATCTCCAACCGAAACATGCCCGCCCAGCAAGGCTCCGTTTGCAAGAATCACCTCATCTCCCAACTCTCCATCATGTCCAACATGACAATAACCCATTAAAAAACAACGGGCACCAATTTTGGTTACTCCGTTTGCGTACATCGAACGATGAATTGTTACACCCTCTCCAATTCTAACATCATTTGACACCTTAACAATGGAATCAATCGATCGATCGAACTTAAGATGCTGAGGGTCTCCTCCGAGCACAGAAAAATGTCCGACTCTTACATCATTTCCCAAAACCGTTCCTTTTTTGATTACAGCATGAGCCTCGATGTCACATTTTTCACCCATAGTAACACCATCTTCCACTATTGCATAAGCACCCACTTTGCACTGATTCCCCAAATTTGATTCAGGTGAAACAATAGCGGTTGAATGAATTTGTGATCCCATGAACACTAGAACATTTCAAGTTGTGGCTCTTTCGCAAGTTCATAAGCTTTGAGCAGATTTAAAACCTGGGAAAAAGGTTTCCCCGGATTGAACTGACCAGGATCAGATTGCCTGAGCAAATTCTCCAACATAGACCTGGTTGTTAGAACACCATCCACGTTATTTTTTTGAAGGATGGAAAATACTTCAGCAATTTTTGTCTCATTTCGAGGAAGTGCTGGGACAATAAGTAAACGCATGAAAGTCCCCATTCCACTCTCCGCAAGCTCAGGTCCAGGGCTAAAATTTGATTCAAGCCTATTGTCCTTCAACTCTTTTTTGAAATATTTAATTAGCATGCTGTCATTATTAAGCATACCATTCGTAAATCCCGAATTCCCCCAACCGAGAAGAGAGACCAAGCCAGAACGAATTTTCTTCAAGTCACTTGTATATAACCTAAAACCAAGATCTGCCCCATTTTGCCCAACCGCTGGATTAAAAATTGCCAGCGTAAGTAATGACTCTAACTTTTTGCGGGTAGATAATGTCCCTGGCTTACCGGCTTGTCGCACAAGAAAGCCATTACTTTCAAAATAGGCTTCAACAAGATCGTGCTCAACATCCATAGGAAAGTGCCTCAATCAGCACCGACAGATTGCCACACTTTAACCACATCATCCCACTCAACCCCTGAAGTTACAAAAGCATCCCCGATACTCCTCATAGCCACAAATCTTAATTTGCCACCTGAGACTTTTTTGTCTGACTGCATCGCAACTTTCAAATCGGATACGGATAAGGAAGATCGAAGTTTGACCGGTAGAGAATAGGAATTAAGCAAATTCTCCAACTCGCCTGGGTCGGATTCTTTACAATTCCCCATCAAGACTGACAATCGAAGCGAACATAAAAGTCCAATTGAAACAGCTTCCCCATGCAAATACTCGCCATATCCAGCGACTGCTTCAATCGCATGAGCAAATGTATGGCCTAAATTAAGAAGTGCCCGACCACCAGTTGATTCGATAGTTTCTTTTTCATCAAGCTCAACAACCCTAGCTTTGTCCATACAACAAGCCTCAATTACGCCAGGTAGTTCTTCTGATTGTGCATTCAGTAAGGGTTTCATGGATAAAAGTTTCTGGTAAAGACCCTGATTACCAAGAAGTCCGTATTTAATTACCTCTGCCATCCCTGCTGAAAACTCCCTTTCAGGTAAAGTCATTAGATAATCGAGGTCGATAAAAACTGCTTTTGGCTGATGAAATGACCCGACCAAATTTTTACCAGCACTCAAATTTATTCCTGTTTTCCCACCTACAGAGCTATCCACCATCGCAAGCAAGGTTGTAGGTACCTGATAAAAATCAATGCCCCGCAAATAGGAAGCAGCAGCGAAACCGGCAAGATCACCGGTCACTCCACCACCAAAAGCAATAAGATTTCCAGTTCGATCTACGCCCGATCCCGCTAAAAAATCCCACACTCCTGACAAATACTCGACGGACTTTGTTTTTTCTCCACTGGGAAGAGTTAAGTGCGGAATAGATTGGAGTAGATCAACCGTCAATTCAGACCTACTTTTACTTAATCCATTATCTAGTAAAGCAACAACCTTCTTTCCTTGGCTGTGGCATTCCCGAATGGTTTCCTGAAGTAATGAATCTAAATCTCTGCCGATAAAGATCGGATATGAGCGATTCTCTAAACCGACCGCTAATTTCTTGTATCTTTGTTCAACCATTTTAGTTTTACCTCAACCTTCTAACGAAATTCCACTAATTGGACATCTCCAACTCAACCTTTGGCAGAATAGAATCTAAATATTGATCAACATTGAATGGTTGTAAATCATCTGGCGATTCCCCTAGTCCAATGAAATAAATAGGGAGTTTTAGTTCCCGATAAATAGCAACCAACGCTCCACCCTTCGCGGTACCGTCTAATTTTGTGACAACCAGTCCGGTAAGGCCAAATTTTTCATGAAAAACGCGAGCCTGCTCAATCCCGTTCGTCCCTGTAGATCCATCAATAACCAACCATGAATGGTGCGGTGCTCTCTCATCCCTTTTTCCCAAAACTCTTTTCATTTTAGCAAGTTCGTCCATTAATCCTTCTTTTACATGCAACCTCCCTGCGGTATCAATTATGACAAGATCACAATCCCTCGATTCACCTGCGGAGTAAGCATCAAAAGCAACCGCTGCTGAATCCGAACCATGATGGCCAGATACAATTTCCAATTCTAAGCGATTTGCCCAGGCTTTTAATTGCTCTGTCGCCGCTGCACGAAATGTATCGCATGCACCAAGAATGACCTTTCGACCCGAAGCTTTAAGTTGATATCCCAATTTTGCACTGGTGGTTGTTTTGCCTGATCCATTTACCCCAATCAGGCAAAGAACTTCGGGACTATTGTTAACTTTTTTAAGAACGAATTCTCTTTCTGAACCGGTTAAAATATTCTTTAAAACCGAACGGGCAATCTCACCAACTCCCTCGGCACGCAACGCCTTGTCATTTTTGTGCGCCTCTCGGATTGAACTTAAAATATCCTCCGTGGTTTCTACCCCAAAATCACTTCCATAAAATGCCTCCTCTAAATTAAGAAGCGAATCTTCATCCAGGCGACCTTTCCCCGAAATTGAAGCAAACGCACCCTGCAAAACAGAGGCACCTTTTTGAAACCCTTTTTGAAATTTTGAAAAAATACCCATCTAGATTTCAACCTTGGGCTGGATCAACAGAGTACAACAAGAATATTCAACCAACTGATTCGTGCAGCAGTCCTTTACTTCAAAAGAAAGGATTGTGAGAATCAATAAACGGTCACTCAAATCCCATGTATCTGTGATATATCCACCCTTATCATTCAAAGGCACATCAACCAAATCCGGAAATTCCCTGGTTTTTCTTTTTACTCCATATTTTTCAACCAATATCTCTCTCAAATTTTCCCACTGTGGTTGAACCACATCTTCAAAGAAAGAAAACTGCCAGCCTTTTTGGCCTTCAATAAGGCAAAAAACCAAAGAATCATTTTCTAATTTTGCGGCCAATTCATAACGGAATCCATTAAGCCTTAGGGCACATTTAACCAGATTATTGTCACGCTCCTCGTAAATCTGCAAAAAACCGGCTCCACGCATTTTATTCATGACCGATTCTCGTGAATCACCCCGTTTCAAATCGGAATAAATTACATCTTTGCTGCCAACAACAAAGCCATTTTTTTCCTCTTTACCAAACAACCCTGCAAAGGAAAGAACCAAGAGGGATAAAACAAATCCAATTGTTTTCATATCAATATTTATATCTTACCAAGCTCTTTATAAACTGTAATATATTCGCTCAAGCGTAAGCAATGCATAGGAAGTCACCAACACTGGGTCGCGCTCCCACCACCTTCCGTTCTCATTGATCCAGTATCCTTTGGGATCTTGATTATTCAGCATCTCCAAGGCCAATTCCTTCCTCCAATCCCTGCTCTTCCCATTCTTATCGACAAGTTTTTCAATACCGCTAAGGGATAGGGCTTTGGACATGGTATGGTAATAGTAATATAGTCCCTGCTGCCCCATACCGGGGTTTTCTGAAATGCTGTAATTTTGATTTAACCAAGTACGGACTGCTTTTAGGCGAGGGTCTCCCTGTTCCATCTCAGCATAAATAAAACTTAATAACCCAGCATAACTCATACTGCCGTAAGAACGCAGTGCAACAGACCCGTCTTTTCTTTTTTTCTCTCCAGCCATGCTGCTTCCAGGAAAGTAAACAAACCCACCCTTGTCTTCTTCATCCTGGCTTACCCATTTTTCCTTATTCGTGGCAGGCAAATTTTGACATTTACTAACGAATGAAATCGCTGCATCCCAATCCAAATCCAAATCGTCGCCCTCATCTGACTTAAATGACTTTTTGGCGTAGTAAAGTGCTTCCATTGCAAGATGGGTATTTGATAGATCAGAATGAGCCCAACGGGAACCGTATCCCACACCACCGTCAAATACATTATCTCTCTGTCCCTTTCGGTCAAAATCAGACTGCTGATTGATCAAAAACCTGCGTGCAGATTTAATTATATCATTATATTCTGGATCCTTGGATTGGATCATAGCCATCATACATATTGCGGTGTTGTAAGACGCTAAACCTTTACCATAAATCCCCCCATCGGATTGTACCTTTGATAATATAAAGGAAAAACCCATTGCCTGTTGATTGGCGTATTTTTGAACCACCGCTAAGTCCGGATGCCCCATAGTTGCACGCAGAGCAAGTGCAGTTAGAGCAGGGTACTCCGCTTCTCCCCATTGCCCGGAACTATTATTCTGCTCTGAATTTATCCACTCAACGCCCTTCCCAAGAGCATGTTCAATTTCCAGTTTAATTGAAACTGATTCACCTCCATACAGTGAATACGTGACAAAATTCAGAATCAGAAAACAAGAGAAAAAGGGTGCAGAGGTTAATTTCATATCATCATAAATTTAGATCAATTAGTAGACTGAGGCAAGTGGAAGCTGATCTTTACAGGCATTTCCAAAGGAGGCATCTTTGCTTTATTTGCGATCCAAACATCATCATTCACGCTGTCGTAATGACTGTTATTGATAATAGCATTATCGTCGGCGTAAACAGCTACTATCGACCCTGTGGATTCGGCTAAAAAATTTCCTTCAACCATTCTTGATCCGGTAAATATAAATAATTTCTCATTAGCCTCATTACTCTTTCCTTGATTAGTGGATAAACTTTCCAGCAAAGATTCATGTTTAGTGCCGTTTTCATCCCATGTTACAATTATTTCTAAACACCTGTCTGAATAATCAATCTGCTTCGGATCGTCTGACCAAATATTTTCAAAAAAAGATTCAACCGGTTTAATTTTCAATAAAAGTAAAGAAGTATGAAAAATCTGTGGACGAACTTTTGTACGGAACAAAGATTCATGAATTTTACCTTCTTCATGGACTAAACCGTATTCAACTAGCCCATTTCTTTGATTAGAAACAGCTGGAATGGTAATTGATCTTTGGTTTTTATTTATAATTATGTCACCAAATCCGTATTTACCCTCTTCAATCTTAACAATTTCAGGTAAAACAGTTTTATTCGATTCTGCTTTTAAGAGAGAGAATGCAAAAAGTGGCAGGGTTCTGAACACTGCAACTATGCTCACTAGTATTCTACTTTTTTGTAACATTAGGGATTATATTTTATAATTTAAAGTATACGTGAACGCTTGACCATTCATCAAACCTTTTACAGAGTATATGATTAAATATTTTTTAGAAATATTCTTATTGTAAATTGTATAGTCCTTTGTTTCCTTAATCTTAACCCTTAAAACCATGGATCAAGAAGAAGCATATACCGAAGAAAATCAACATCCTGAGCAGGAAGAATATCAGGAAGAAACCCCTGCGTATACCGTTGCTCCACCTGTCGAGGGAGCATTCAGTAAGTACCTACGTGAATATCGCTTACTGAACAGCCTTTTAGTTTCCCTCCTTGCCCTGACTTTGATTATGGGCTCAATATGGGGCATGATGATGGGTCTTGCATTGGCCGAAGAAGGGAATTCAAATTTTTCAGATGGTGGAGCCGCTCCTTCTGCTCAAAAACAAGAAAAGCAGAAAGTTGTTAAACTCATGCAGAGGCAGAAAAAAGCTCAACCAAAAACCCAAAAGACTTTTGTTACCACCGCTATTTCAGATATTTCCATGCCTGAATTTAACGATTTGGATGTTAAGGATTTAGCACCTGTTGTTGAAGCTGCAGCACCGACTATGTCGGACGCAGGTATGAATAACGATAAAATGAAAAAAGCAATGGCTGGCATTGGGCTGACACTTCCAAAAACTATGCAACAACGCTGCGATCCCAAAAAGAGAATTGCCCGTTTAAAATCTGGTGGTGGGAAAACAATGACCGAAGCAGCTATTGTTAGAGGATTAAAATGGCTACAAACAGTCCAAGACCCCGAAGGATCTTGGGGTGGGAAAGACAAGGATGATCAGGGGAATCCCAAATCAACAGATAAAAACGCGATGACCGGAATGGCTCTGTTATGTTATCTCGGGCATTGTGAATTACAGGATTCACCTGATTTCGGTCCAACTGTTCAGAAAGCGATTAAATTTATTACCTCTAGCACACCCGAACCAAAGATTGACCAGCGAGGTTCTTATTCTCACCCAATTCGAGCATATGCACTCTGTGAGGCCTACACCATGACCAAAATTAAGAAGTTGGAAGAATATGCACGGCGTGCAACGCTCCACATCATTAATGGTCAAAATGAGAACGGTGGCTGGGCATATAATTATGCTAAGGGTGTTGCCGCTCATACTGATTTATCTGTTACCGGCTGGAATATCCAAGCTTTGAAAGCGGCCGTTTACACAGGTATTTCAATTGATGGAATTGATGAAGCCCTTGATAAAGCAATTAAATATACTAAGGAATGCCAGGCTAAAGATGGTAAGTTTGCCTATCAAAGAGGCAAAGGAGGAAAGGCTAGTTTAACGGGTACTGGCGTTCTTTCTCTCCAGATTTGGAAAAATGCAAAGTCTGAAGAAGCTACGAGAGGTTTGGAGTGGATCGTGCAAAATGAAGCCATCAAAAAGGAGTGGAGTAAAATCGATGTTTATGGGTGGTACTATAACGCACAAGCCTGCTTCCAAGCCACTGGAGTATCCGGAGGATCTAAATTTTGGAAAGCATGGAACAAAGACTTTCAGCAAACAGTTTGCTCCAACCAAGCACCCGATGGACACTGGCCCCATGGTAACCATTTCCATGGAGATACAGATATTTACAGAACCACGATGGCCATCTTAATGCTTGAAGTTTATTATCGTTACATGCCTACGGGTAATGTGTAAAAACGATTTAATCTTCTCTCCCTACTTGTTACTCCCTGATTATTTTATAAACTTACTTTCATGAAAAAATCCTTAGTTCTTTTTCTCTCTATTGTTAACGCCGCGTCATTTTTATATGCCGAAAAAAAGGCAGAGCACAAAATCACGATTTCAGGTAATGACACGATGCAATTCGATGTTAAAAATTTTGAGGTTAAGGCAGGTAAAAGTGTTATAATCACTTTCAAAAATGCCGGTAAACTGCCCAAAATCGCCATGGGGCATAATTTAGTTTTATTAAAAAAGGGAATAACTGCCATCTCATTTGGTCAAAAAGCCCTGGGTGCTGGTGCAAATGCAGTCAACGCTCTTCCTGATTCTCTCAAAGGTGATGTCATCGCCAGCACTAAATTATTAGGTCCAGGTGAAGAGGAAGTTCTTTCCTTTACGGCACCTAAAGAAACCGGTGCTTATGAGTATGTATGTACTTTCCCCGGTCACTTCGCGATGATGAGAGGAACGATGACCGTAAAGTAGGCGTTTAAAGTTTATTCAATAGTTTCAATTTTTGACTTCTTGACAAATTTGCCTTTGGACGAGATACCAAGGGTATGTCCATTGAACAAGAAAAAACTTACCTAAGAGAAGCTGAAGCCAAAGGGCTTTACTCGTGCCTAGCAGCCTACACCAAACTTTCTGGCCCAGGGTGGCTTCAAAGTGCAATCACACTGGGCGGTGGTTCACTTGCTTCCAGTTTATTTCTGGGAGTATTGGCTGGATACTCTCTCCTTTGGCTCCAACCTATCGCAATTGTGCTTGGCATAATAATGCTAAGTGCGATCAGTCATGTGACCCTATCGACTGGCCAAAGTCCATTTGTTTCAATAAATACCGAAATAAACCCTGTACTTGGCTGGGGTTGGGCAATAGCTACTATAATGGCAAATATTGTATGGTGCCTACCACAGTTTACCCTTGGAACAGCTGCCGTGACCCAAAACTTAATCCCTTCTCTTAATAACACGGGTGGGAAAGTAGGAATATGTGCGGTTTTATTGATTTTAGCTTCAATTGTAATTTGGGCATATGATCGGGGAAATCGAGGGGTTAAGGTATTTGACTGGATACTAAAAATCATGGTCGGTCTAGTTGTAATCTCTTTTTTTGGTGTGGTCATCAAAATGGGATCTGCCGGTCAATTACCATGGAACGAAATTTTATCCGGCTTTATTCCAAACTTATCCCTTTTATCTGAACCTGATAATGTTTACCTCCCCTTTCTCGAAGGAACAGGTGAATTCCGTTCTTTTTGGGAAGCTAAAATTGTAAGTATGCAAAGAGATGTGATGATTGCAGCGGCAGCTACCGCAGTGGGTATAAACATGACCTTCTTTATGCCCTTTGTTCTCCTAAACAGAAAATGGGGAAGAGAGCACCGTGGATTAGCTAAGTTTGACTTATGGACTGCCCTTCTTATTCCCTATGTTATTGCCACTTCCTGCGTGGTTATCGCAGCAGGTTCCCAGTTTAACGGAAAACCTGAATCCGCATACCAAGATTATGAAAATCGGGTACTACACCCGAATTTAGCCAAAGGATACAACGAATTCGTCACCGCAAGACTGGAACTTGAGGTAGGAAAGGAAAGCTATCAGGCACTTGCTCCGATACAAAAGGAAGAAATGGTAGCAAGAATACCAGAATCAGACAAAAAACTAGCAGCAATGCTTGTTAAACGAGATGCATTTAATTTAGCATCATCCCTGGAAGCTCTCCTCGCAAATAAAACCTTCTCTCATTATATTTTTGGAATTGGGGTCGTTGGAATGGCCCTTTCTACGATTATTATTTTAATGACCATTAATGGACACGCTATTTGTGAAATTTTAGGAAAACCACACAAAGGCCCAGTTTTTCTCGGTGGTGCCTACCTTGCAGGCCTGGGTGTGCTTGGACCATTTGTTTGGAGCGATGCAGCTTTTTGGTTAGCTGTGCCCACTTCGATTCTAGGGTTTACATTGATACCTGTTGCATATTTGAGCTTTTTCCTTCTCATCAACAACAAAAAGGTATTAGGAAGAGAAAGGCCCACTGGGATAAGAAGGTTTTTATGGAATAGCTCTCTACTTCTCTCCCTTTCCATTATGGGAACGGCTGCTTTTTATGTGGCGTGGAACAAAAGCTGGGGTGAATATCAATTTGGTAGAATTGCCCTAATTGGGTTTGGAATTCTGCTTCTGATCGGACACTTCTCTCTACAAAATAAAAAAATGAGCAAAAAGCTCGAAGCAATGAACCTTAAATTACAACAACTTAAAAAAAGTAATTAAGAACTTAAAAACTACCTATTTGGACTCTAAAGGAATCCATTTCCGCATCTCTCCATTTTTACCCAATTGGGATACAAGAACCCAGGCTTCTCCCGTAGTCGTATCAAGCTTAATCAATCTTTTATATAAGAATGGTTTTGCATCAGAAGAGTAATACTCAGCGCTTATAATTTGAAATTTACCACTTTTGTTGGATAACGAGCCGAAATTTGGAGGCGGTGGAATATTCATCGGGAGGCTCGGTCGCTTAGATGAACCTGTTGAATTTACCTGGGGCTGTGCAATTGAATGCAGGCATAAAAGAAGGGAACATCCTGCAATAAAAAATTTTGGTAAATGGTACATGATATAGATGATAATTCGTGATTAACTTTCGAGTTTCATGATCATCTCAAAAAATTGTATTTTGTAAATAAATTAAGATTTTCTAAAAAATCGAACCAACACACAAAAAAAGGCACTAAAAAGCCGTC
>MDTB01018915.1_pt1 | contig 16706 bp, 17 predicted proteins | sample 811161 | NCBI WGS metagenome assembly MDTB01 (sample SAMN05326650, study PRJNA326480) | marine metagenome | isolation source: seawater | place: Mediterranean Sea | collected 2009
ATTTTTAGAGATTTTTAGCTGTCGCTCGGAATTGTGCGTTATTTTTAATTAACTCTTCAAATGTTCCTTGCTCTTTGATTTCTCCTTTCTCTAATAATAAAATATTATCGCAATTTCTTACTGTGCTCAAACGATGTGCTATCAGAATAATTGTTAAATTTTTTCTAAGAGTTTGAACAGCATCCATAACAGCTCTTTCAGTAAGATTGTCCAAAGCACTGGTAGCCTCATCTAAAATTAATATTTGGGGATTATGATAAAGTGCTCTTGCAATTCCAATACGTTGACGTTGTCCACCTGATAATCTAATACCCCTCTCGCCCACTGTAGTTTGGTATTTTAATGGTAATTCATTAACAACAAACTCATGCAAGTTGGCAAGTTTTGATGCATGTTTTACCGCTTCTCCATTAATATCTTCAGAATTAACCCCAAAAGCAATATTGGCTGCTACAGTGTCGTCAGAAAGAAAAATTTGTTGAGGAACATAACCGATAGAACGTTGCCAAGCTTTGATGTTATGTTTGTTTATTATTTTGCCGTCAACCTCAAGAGTGCCTTTGTTAGCTTCAAGAAGACCAAGAATTATATCAACTGTAGTTGTTTTTCCGCTACCAGTAGCGCCTACAATTCCAACAGTGCTTCTAGCATTTATTATAAAATTTATATTTTTTAAAGCTGTCCGAGATGATTTAGGATAATTAAAGTGAAGATTTTTTAATACTATGCCTTTATTAAGAGGCAATTTTTCTTTACTCTGAGTTGTGCTGTAAGGACTTAAATTTATCAAGTCATTATAAATTTGATCAAGCGCTGGAATGGTAAATTTTATTCTTATAATACAAGCATAAATTTGTTGTAAAGCAGGCATCAAACGATAACCTGCAAAAGCATAAAGTGCTAAAATAGGGACAGCATTAGAAAAAGTGCTACTTTTAGACATTAGGTATAAAGTCACCAATATCATTCCTCCAAAAATAATTGCTTCTAATGCGAACCGAGGCATTGAACTTACTATAGACATTGATCCAGAATGTTTTGCATGAATCTCTGCCGGCTCAGAAAATCTTTCAATATAAATTTTTTCTAGACCACCTAATTTGATTTCTTTTGCAGCCCCAAAAGCTTCACTAATTGCTGCAAATCTTGATTCATTAACACCAAGATTTTCTTTACCTATACGAGATATATAAGCACCAGTAAATTTATAAACTATGCCATAAGCTGATCCAAGAACAAGACCTACTATTAATGTAAGTTTAGGATCAACTAATATTAATAGGGTTATTATAGCAATAGTGACTGCACTTTGTGATATTAAATTTAGCAAGGGGGCCAAACCCTTACTAACAATCTTGCCAGTTTCTGAAAGAATTGTTTTTCCAAGTTCAGCACTATGGCGTCTCAAAAACCAGCTGTAGGGTTGATGAAGGTAGCCCTCTATCAAACGCTTTCCTAATAAATACTCGCGTGCAGTGAGAAAACGAACTTGAGCATAAAGAGTTAATGCTCGAAAAATCAATGAAGTAATTAAAAATAAAAAAACAAGAATGCCTAAAGTATATAAAAACTCTTGATTTGTTTTGACACCAAATATGCCAGATATTTTAAAAAGTTTGTTCAATATGGAATTGCTTTCTACGAGTTCTGGGTTAGATAAGACAGCCATAAATGGCATTATTGAAGCTACACCTAGCATATCAAAAAGAGCCATGATCAAAATCATCCCTATTAATAGGTACATTCTTTTACGTTCATGACTAGTCAATAAATATAGAAATTTGTTAAAAGTTTTCATTTATCTTTTCAATTCTTACTTATTTTATTTATAAAATTAACAAATTTTTTTTGTAATAAAGATTTTTTATATATTATTTCTATATTTTGTATTTTCTTTTTTGAATTTATTGAAAAACTATAAATTGGATTCGGAAAATATTCAGAATTTTTAAATATATTTTTATTCAAATTAAAGCTTTTTTTTATATTATTTTGATAAAATTGGAATTTTCCGTTCTCGTTTGAATTGACCCTTATGTCAATTATAAGATATGGAAAATTATTTATATTAAAATAATTGTCATTTACTCTGAAATTTGTTGAATATATATTTGTAACTTTCTTGGTATTATTTTTTAATTTTCTAATTTTATTTTTTATTATTACTTTATTAATATTTAATTTTTTCTCTATAAATTTTCTATTAAAAATTGGAATTTGTAGAAAATAAATATCAGAAAAATATTCTGACATTTTCTTTTTGTAAGGAAATTTTTTATACTCAATATTAAGTTTTTCACTAAATTTCTTATTAAAGACATTTATAAAATTTCTATTGAAATTATTATAGGGGTGTTTTTTATTATAATGATAAGAAAAAATTTTTTTATCAAGCGTATTTTTATATTCTATTAATTTGCCCCTAGATTGAATTATTCCGAAAGCGGTATCTATAAGATATTTTTTATTATTGAGCTCAACTAGATTGTAAACATGATTTTGAATTTTGCTTTTCTTGGAAAAAACAAATTTTGAAGTGCAGTCACCATAAATAATTTCACATTTTACCCCAATAGTATCCATTAAAAATTTAAATAAAATTGAAAAATGTTTACAATTTCCATACCCATAAACGTTTAAAATTTTAAAAATATTTAATGATTCAAACGGATAAAATTTATACTCAAAACTATGATAAAAAGTTTTAAAATTTTTATTTATAAACTGTGCAATTTTTATAATATTTTTCTCAGTTTTTTTTATTTTTAATAATTTTTCGAAGTGAATTTGCTTTATCATTTAATCAGAATTTTTACGCTGTATTAAAATAGTTCGATCAGAGAGAACTTTACAATTTAAACCTTTTATTCCAAGGATTTTTTGAATTTTGCTGACACGTGCATAAATATCATTTTTATCTAATTTAGGAAATTTATTATTGGCATCATAAATCTCAAGCTTTCCTTTAAGCAATCCTCTAAATATATTACCTGGCATTTTTCTTAATTTAATAGCTTTAAGGAGCCAGTGAAACTTTGTCCAGTTAGAAGTATTTGAAAATCTTCCATTTTCAAGATTATTCCATACTTTAACTATCTTCTCGACTGCTAGCTCTTTATTGTCTAAGTAAACTTTTTTAGATACTACTTCTGATATTTGCTCATAATCATTCTTATTTTGATCATGTTGAAGATTATTAAAAATTGAGTTTACTTTTTCCAAAAGTTCTTTTGGTGACTGAACACGATATCCCAATTTGTTAGGGGGGTGATTATCAAACATAGTTTCAAGTGGCATATATGTTATTAATGGTTTTTTAGAAATTGTTGCTTCAATGGCTGTGGTACATCCATTGTGCATAATTACAAAAGCATTTTTTACCCATGCTGAAATTGAACCTTCTCTAATAACATGGACATTAGGAATATTCTGAAGATAAGTTTGCCAAACTTTTGGATCTTCTGCTGGGTGAGGACGTAAAACAATATCATATCCATTATTATTATTTGCAAGATATTCTATAGCTTCAATAAAAAATGCAGTTTTTAAGTTACCTTCTGAAGCTCTTTTAAATTCTCTCTTAAGCAGATTAGGGGATCGTTGAAAATATCCTAGTGCTTTTCTTGTTTTTGTTGATTCATAAAATGACCTGTAGCCATTAACAATTGATAAATTAGATGATATTAATAAAAAAGGTCTTTTAGGCATTCCTTTAGGAACTTTCCAGTAGTCCGACAAATCAGATCTCCAGAGATCTACGCGTGGAGCACCTGTTTTAAATATTTTTGAGGAATGATTAGGGTATTTATTTTTTAAAGTTTCTGTGTCCTCAGGTCCCCAGCCAAAAACTGCAGAGGAAAAACCAATCATTAGATCTGAAAATCTCGTCTTGTAAAATTCTTCGTAACCATCAAGATCTAAACCACCTTCTTCATCACAGCTCGTAATTATAAAACCTTTATCTTTAATAGACTTATATCTTGCAATCTTGTGATCAGCTGGGGTCAGAGATTTGGTATGAAATAAGCCTGGAGCAAGTATTCCTTTGTTCATGCCCTTAATGATACTCTCTAGATCTGAGACTATAACTTCATGACCGTTCGCAGCTGCTACAGTTGCTAAAAGAAGTTTACTGTCTAATTCTCTAGAAGTTATTTCAACATTTATATAAATATTCATGTTGTTATTAAAATTCTTCTATTCTTTAATTTTTTTAAATAAAAATTTAATGCCCAAAGATCTTTTTGATAATCTATATCAACCCATTTTTCACCATTTGATATTAAACCATATGTCTTTTTTGGTAACTGCAATTTATTTTTATATAAATACGATCTATATATATAGAGATTTCCCGTAGGCAAATATTTTCCTTTAATGTCCTGAGACCTTTTATTTAAACTAAAATCAGGTAACCATCGATTATTTTTTACTCTTCCTGTAAAAGATAAATCTTTTGCCAAATGGATCAAACTGTCAAATTTCTTATTTTTGTTTAAAATTTTAATTGATTTATAAACTAAATTTAATTTTCTTAATGGAGATGTGGGTTGTAATAAAATGATATATTCGTAATTTTTACTAAAATTATTTAAAGCATGAAAAATTACCTCATGCATTGAGGTATGATTGGTCGATATTTTTTTTGGTCTTTTTAAAAAAAAAAACATCTTTTTTTGAACAAATTTTTTTTATTTTATTACAATCACTTGTCACCACCAAATCATAACCCTTATTGTTTAATTTTTTCGCATAATTAATTGTCCACTCAATTAAAGGCTTATTTAAGACTTTTATAAGATTTTTATTTTTAATTCTTTTTGACCCTTTTCTAGCAGGTATAATTATCAAGTTTTTTTTAAACATTATTCTTTTCTCAAAAAATCTGCAGATTGGCCTAGATCTAGCCACGCATTGCTGGGTACAGGATAAACACCAATTTTCATTTTTTTTGCAACTGCCTTATTAATAAGGTCAACAAAACTTATATTTTCATTATTTTTGATTAGTTTAAAAACTTTTGAATTAATTAGGTATAGTCCTGTGTTAGCTAGATAGTTCTTCTCAGGCTTTTCAATTATATTTTGTAATTTATTATTTTGAACTTTGCATACACCATATGGAATTCTATCTTTCTGGGCAGAAGCTACCAATGTTATATCAAAATTTTTTTTTTCGTGAAAATTAATTAAGAAATTATAATCAATATCTAATATTACATCACAATTTGACACTAAATATTTCTTATTTTTATTTTTTAATTTAAACAAAACTCCAGCTGTCCCTAATGGTTTATTTTCCTCTAAAAAGGATACATTAAATTTTGGACTCAATTCCTTAAAAAATGCTTTTACAATTATATTTTTATAATTTAAGGAAATTATAAATTTATTTAGCCCATAATTTGTAAACTTATCAATTACATGCTCAATTATTGTTTTACCTTTAAAAGGAAGCAATGGTTTTGGTAGAATATTAGTATAAGGTTTTAGTCTTGTACCTACCCCTCCTGCCATAATTATTGTTTCTATTTTTTTATTTCTCTCTTGAGAAATGTTTTTTTCAATGAAATTATCAGCAACATAATCGATAACTTTTTTGTTTTTATCGACAATGGGTATTAAATTAATTTTTAGTTTTTTTAATTTTTCCGAGGTACTTATTTTTGAAAGTTCATTAGATCTTATAAAATAACAATCTTTTTTATAATATTTTGCAATTTTAAAATTCAATTTTGCATTTTTAAGTATAGCTCTTCTTACATCACCATCATTTATGGTTCCTAATAAAGCTTTTTTTTTATTTATTACTATTAGGCACTTTAATGACGTATTTTGTAATTTAACTAAAGTTTCTTGAATAGTGCTATTTGTTTTGATTAATATGTCCTTCATTTTATTAATTTTAATTTAGAAATTGTTTATTTAATAATTTATGCTTATTTTTAGAATGTTTTCTAATTATTTTTAATATTTTTTTTGCTGCTCCCCCATTACCAAAATAAAGTTTCATTTTTTTAACTTGAGCTTTGAATAGTTTCGAGTTTGCAGTAATTATAGATCTTCGAATACTTGAAGGCTTGTTTTTGGTTTGAATTATTGATTTGTGAAAAAATCTACCATTTTGTCTTAAACCAATATTTATTGTAGGAATTTTAAAATAGGGAACCTCAATAATACCGCTTGAAGAGTTACCAATAACAAATAAAGATTTTTTTAATTCATCAAAATAACCTCTTGCCCCCAAAGATTTGATGAACGAGAAATTCTTTTTGTTTTTTATTATTTTTTTAATAAAGTTAATCTGTTTTTTTGATCCTTTTTCATGACCTGGTGAAGTAATTATCACTTTAAACTGAAATTTACTCAATTCTTTAATTATTGCTAAAAAATTTCTATTCCATCGAAAATCATTTTTTAAAGTTTCAGGATGGAAAGTCAAAATTACTTGATTTTCTTTTTTTTCATTTTTTTTATAATTTCCTAGAATTCTCTCTATGCCAAGAGAGCCAACATTATGTACTCTAAATTTTTCTTCAGACATAGCTAAAACATTTTTTTTATAATCATCACAAATTGTAAAATGCAAATGTGCAGATTTTGTGATCATGTGTCTTACCTGGTCATCTAAAGCTCCTGTAGTTATTTCTCCACCATGAATATGAAATATAAATTTTCTGTAAGCTATAGCTGCAGATACAATAGGCAATCTCTCAATTCTATCTCCTAAAATTACTACTGAATTAAATTTAAATTTTTTAAAAATATTGTTAACTCCTGATTGTGTCATTTCGAGTGATTTAACTATACCAAATTCATCATCCTGCTTATTAACAGATAAAAATTTTGAGGTAATGTTAAAATTTAATTTTTTAATATCTTTAATTGTATTCCCATAATTTTTCTCAAGATGAGTCCCATGAACAAAAAGTAGGTAGTCAAAATTCTTATTTTTTTTAATTTCATTTAATAGTGGTTCAAGAATTGTCATATCACTTCGGCTAGAGGTAAAAAAAGCTAATTTGTGTTTCATTATTTTAAATCTTGATCATTTGACCTTTTAAAAAAAATTGTTTTGCTTTAAGTTTACAAACTTTATCAATGTCCATTGGAGAAATTCCAAACCCCGGTCTTAAACAAGCTAAATTATTTAAACTAAATTTCTCTCCTTTTTTTATGTCACGTGATGCAAATAATGATTTTCTTGCAATTGAAATATTTTTTTTTTCACTATTAGAGACAATTTTATTATTTTTTCCAAGGATAATTTCTGTTGATCTTATCGCTTTTACCATAGAGATCAATTCTTTTGGATTTAAACTAGCTAAATGATCTGGCCCTACCATTCCTTTGGATATTGTAAAATGTTTTTCAATTATTTTTGCCCCAAGAGAGGCAGCAATTATTGGAACATTAATACCAAGTGAGTGATCAGAATAACCCACATCTAGATTAAATTGTTTTTTTAAAGTTAGCATAGCATTTAAATTTAAATCTTGTACAGGTGATGGATACTCAGTGTTACAGTGAAGTAATATTAATTTACGATTTTTATTTTTTAATATCTTTACAGCTTTCTTAATTTCATTGATATTTGACATACCAGTTGACAAAATAATATTATTCTTAAATTTTCTGATATGTCTTAGTAATGGTAAGTTAGTAATTTCTCCTGATGGGATTTTAATAAAATCCAAATTAAATTTTCTCAATAAATCAAAACTGTCTATACAAAATGGAGATGATAAAAATTTAATTTTTTTCTTTTTGCAATATTTTATTAGTTTTATGTGCATTTCATAAGACATTTCCAATTTTTTTATTAGTTCAAAATGTGAAATTTTTTTTACATTTTTTTTTTGGTATTTTGCTTTTGGTGCATTTTTCGAAACAAGTGTTTCTGCTTTAAATGTTTGAAATTTAACATAGTCTGCCCCTGCTTTTTTAGCTATATCAACTAATTTATAAGCATTTTTTATTGAACCATTATGATTTCCACCAGCTTCAGCAATTATGATAATTTTATTTTTCATTTTTTTTTAAGTAAAACTTATTTGTTCCAATTTGTATAAACGGTTTATAGTAGCCAAAATTTGTTGCACGTATTTTTCTATTCACATTTTCTAAATCAAAATTTTTTATTTGATAAAATTTATCTAAATCACTTCTATTTTTAATTATTTTAGACCATTTTTCTTTTTGAAATTTTTTTTTATATGATTCAATTTTACTCGCATCAGATAATATACTCTTAAAAAAACTTTTTGAATATCTAATGCACTGTTTGTGTGTTTCTTGTAAAAGAGTTCTAACAGTACTATTTCTTTTGATATTAAAGTATTTAACAAATAATATTTTTCCATAATCAATCTTTTTATTAATCAAATGTATTGTAAATCCATATTTTTTTTCATTATTATAAAGTGCATAATTTAAACAGCCGACTCCTCTATATTTTGGAGAGCCAGGATGTAAATTTATTGCAGATATTTTGGCCATAGAAATCTCTTTTGATTTTAAAATAATTGGACTTCTGTATGAAATTATAAAATCATATTTTTTATTAATTAAAATTTTTTTATTAGGATTATTCAGCCAGAGCACCCTAATTTGTTTAGAGTTTAATGAAATAAATTTTAGAAATTTAATACAAAATTCATCATTTTTTCTTAATAAAAGCAAAACTGAATATCTTTTATTTTTAGTCATTTATAGTTTTCAATAATTTAGTAATTTTTTTTTGATCATTTTTTGTAACGCCTGGATGAGATGGCAAAATAATTACCCTTTTCCAGATCAATTCTGTAAATTTTAATTTTTCACGAGTAAAATTTTTGTATGGCTTTTGCAGATGCAGAGGTTTCCAAAAAAAATCTAATTGTATTTTTGATTTTCTAAATAAAGTTTGTATTGATTTAAAATTATTATAAGATTTTACAATTAATACAAATACCCAATTTTGATTTTTCGGATCAAAAAAACATCTGGTATTTCTTAAATTTTTAAGTTTATCATAATAATTTCTAAAAAATTTTTTTTTTATTGATAGAATATTAGTTAAATTATCCAATTGTGATAACCCTAGTGAAGCTTGTATATTAGTCATTTTGTAATTGAACCCAACATCTTCGTAATCATATTTACCCATCTTCTTTCCAACGTTAGCTAAAGTTTTTACCTTATTTATTATATTTTTAGAATTAGATGCGAACATCCCTCCAGCACCAGTAGTTAGAGTTTTATTTCCATTAAATGAAAAACAAAAATGCATTCTGTTATTTTTAGGAAAATTGAAAATTTTAGGATCATGACAAGCTGCAGTATCAAATAATACTTTAAGATTATATTTTTGTGAAAACCTCATTAATTTGTTAAATTCTAATTTTTTTCCAAATGTTGATACTGGAATTATAGCTCGTACAATTGAATTATTTTTTTTTAATACTAAGTTTTTTTTTTTTAAATAAGTTTTAGACCTTAAAATTTTTTCAATTTTATCAATTGGTAAATTAAAATTTTCATCACAGTCAAAAAACCAAGGATTAGCATTGTTATATATTATTGCGTTAGCAGTAGCTGCAAAAGTATAAGAGGGCAATATAACACTATCTCCTTTTTCTACCCCTATTGCTTTTAGACCAAGATGCAGTGCAGATGTGCCTGAATTTACAGCTGTACAATATTTAAAATTATATTTTTTACTGAATTCATCCTCAAATCTTTTCACTAAAGGACCTGCAGTAGAAACAAAATTTGTTTTTAAACATTGCCTTAAAATATTTTGATCCTTTTTTCTAAAATAAGGAATGTAAGTATTTATCATTTAGGTGTTGTAATATTTTTTAGCCTCCAAATCACCATATTTTTTTGAACTTATGTTATCTAATATTATTTTTGTTGCTTCTAATAAATCACTTCCCGGTTCTAAATTAAAGAATTTTTTCATTTTACTAAAGTCTAAACGATAACTTCTCAAATCTTTATCTTTGTCAATTACCTCCATATCTATATTAGGAAAGAAATTACTTTGAACTAATTTTGCAATATCTATTTTTTTGTAATTTTCATTATCATATCCCATGTTAAATATTTGAGATCTAAATTTTGAGTCCTCAGACTCAATAACTTTTTTATAAACTCGAGCTGGTTCTCCTACCCACATAAGTGGGCGTACCATTTCTGGGCCAAAAACTTTTATTTCCTTTTTTAAAAATGCATCTAGAACTAAATGATTAAGTATCAAGTCAAAACGCATTCTACTGGAATGACCATAAACAGTAGATGGTCTAAAGATTGTAATTTCGATATCATCAGCAAATCTTTTTAATAAATCATTTTCACAATCGATTTTAGTTTTGGCATATAATGAAACTGGATTAAGTTTTGTTTTTTCATTTGCAATTTCATTAGTATCTTGGACTCCATAACTACTTGCTGTGGACATAAAGATAAATTTTTTAACGTTGTTTTTTCTTGCTAAATCACATAAGTGCATTGTTGCATCATAATTTATTGAAACAGAATCTGTCTCTGAAATTTTACACGCAGCCTCACCTACTAAAGCTGCTAAATGAATTATTGCTTCTGCTCCAGTTATGTGAGTCTGAAAATTTTTTATATTTCTTAAATCTTCTTTAATAATTAGGAGATTTTTATCATTTTTAATACTATCTAAAGAATTAGCGTCAAAAGATAATCTATCAATTACCACAACTTTATAATTTGATTTTAAAAGTTCTTCTACAACATGACATCCTATATATCCCGCCCCTCCTGTTATAATTATTTTTTTATTTTTTATATCCAATTTTTTTCTCCTGAGATTTTATAAGTAATACGTTTTGGAAAATTAATTTTTTCCCATACTTTCATATTATCTAGAATATACTTACAGTTTGAAAGATATTTAACTATCCCTTTTATATTAGTCTTAAATTCTTCGTGATCAATACTTATTACTATACAATCAAATTTAGATAAGTCTTTTGGATATTTAAAAGATTTAACATTAGCAATTTTGTAGATTTCCCCATTAGAGTAATACGGGTCAAACAAACTCACGCTTACTTTTTTTGATTTTAAATATTTAATAAACGGAATTACTGGAGATAAAATATCTACTTTTAAATTACCTTTGTAAGAAAGACCTAAAACACCAATCTTTTTAAATCCTTTTTTAATAAGTGATTTTGCTATCAAAACATTTATATTGGTATCTGTTTTAATTGTTTCTCTTAATAAAGTTAATTTTGATTTATCTTTTACTTCTTTTAGTACATATTGGCTCGATAAAGGTATACAGTAACCTCCAGTTCCAAATCCAGGGTGATATGTTCCTACATTCCACTTAGTACCAACTAATTTTAATACCTCTCTCATATTTTCTTTTGGATAGGCTAATGATAATTGATTTGCTAAGGTAATTTCCATGTGCCTATAAGCATTTTCTATACTTTTTACCATTTCTGATACTTTATGTGATGAGGCTTCATGAAGATTTTTACAAACTATCGATAAAATATTTTTTATGACTCTTGAGGAAATAACATCCGTTGATCCAAAGACTCTATCTATATCTACTAAGCTTTTTGTACCCTCTACAAACCAATCCCTTCTTGGAGCAACTCCATAAATAAAATCTTTTCCAGTTACCAAATTATGTTTTTTAAAAAAAGGTAGAATTTTTTTTTCTGAGCATTGTGGGGTAAGGGTTGACTCAATTATAATTACTGGTTTAATTTTATTTTTCTTCTTGATAATCTTCACCAATTTTTTCAATACATTGAAAAGTATCTTAAAAAAAGGTTTTCCATTTTTTTCTGTTGGAATAGCAATAAAATGTACTGTGAATGAATTATCGCTTAAGATATTATAATTATTAGTTGCTTGAAGATATTTCTTTTTTACTAAACTTTTAATGTTGAATCCAAACCAATCTTTGAGTTCTTTAATAGGAAGATTTCCAGAATTTATTGTATCGACTTTTTTTTTATCTATGTCAAATCCTACACATTTTATCTTTTTTTTTGAATAATAAGCCATTGTTGATAATCCAATATAACCAGATCCCCAAACTGCTATCTTATTTTTTCTTTTCTTTAAACCTTGAATGTAATTCATTACTTTTTAATTTTTTTGAGATTAAATCTGAGCCAACAACATATTTACTTTTTAATTAAAATTTCTTTACTTTTAAAGGTTTTTTTTTATATATCTACCTCTATATGAATAAAATAAATTTAAAAAGGGTTGAAAAAGAGACACTAAAAACTTTTCGAACTGAAATACCGTGCTTTGATTTTAATCATAAAATAAAAAAACTATTTAAAAGTTTTGAGAAAAATAATGAAAATACTTTTCGAAATAAATATAAATTTCCACCAGAAATGTTCAAAAATTCAAAACTAATAGATTTTGGGGCAGGTACTGGACACAAAACAATATTTTTCGCAAAATGGGGGGCTAATTGTACTTTGGTAGAATTAAGTGATAGGTCTTTAAACCACGCTAAAATCTTATTCAAAGATAGTCTAAAAAATTTTAAAAAACACAAATTTATAAATAGTTCAATATTTGATTATAAAGGAAAGAATAAAAATTTTGATATAGTGCACTGTCGTGGAGTTTTATCTCATACTGGAAATAAAAGAAAAGCATTTAAAAAAATATGTAGTTACGTAAAAAAAGGTGGCTACTTAATTTTTGGAGATACTAATAAGGCAGGTGGTTTTCAAAATATGTTACAAAGATATATTCTTTATAAATTTTCAAAAAATGATGAGGAAATAGTAAAAAATTCGGAATATCTTTTTAAAGATGATATAGATAGAAGCGTAAAAGCCGTTCCAAGAACTCGTCGTGAAGCTATATACGATAGGTGGGTTATACAAAAACAAGATGATCCGTCACTTAGCGAAGTATTAAGCTGGTTTAAAGAAGAAAAATTAGAATTATATTCTTCATATCCATCAAATCCTAATTTTTTAATTTCTGACTCTTATTTCAATAAATCTCAAATTAAATTTAAATCTTTTAAGAATTTGTATTTATTAAGTGAGCTATTATGGATGACAAAAACAAAAGATGACTTTGAGGATTGCGCAAATATAAATTATGATTTGAATAATTTTTCAAAATCTTTTGATAAATTAACTTCTTATGTTGCTGATTGTAATAAAAAAACAGTATTCAAAAACAAGATTTATAATAATCTTTCAAAAAAATTCATTAATGATTTAGCTAAGGTTGGTTTTTTAAAAAAAATGAATTTTAAAATTGAAAATTTTATAAAAGAATCTATTAAAATTGTTGAAATTACCAACAAAGGTTCATTAAAAGACATAAAAAAATTTATAAATAATTCAAAATTTATATTTAAAGGTCCATATGGTGTAAGACATGTAGACTTTGTTGCTTACAAAAAATAGAAAAATTTACCTTAAAAAAATAAATTAATTTTATGGCTAATTTTTCAACATTTTTAGTATATTAAATGGATCTTCTCTAGCAATTTCTAAATTCGAATTGTTTATTTTTGAGTCTGATAATAGTGTTGACCTAAAACCACATACAATTTTCATTTGTTTCAAAATTTTTAAGGTATTTTTATTATAAGAACCAAGTGGATGTGACATTGATAAAGGTTTGTATTTAGTTGTCTTATATATAAAATTGCAATTTCTCTCATATTCTTTTTTTTGTTTGTTAAATGATAGTCCTTTAAAATTTGAATCATGTGTATCTGAATGCAAACCAATAGTATGACCAAGATTGTTTAATTTTTTCAATTCATCTAAACTTAACCATAAAGACCTAGCTTTTATAAAATCTACTTTCTTAAGTTTAAAAATCTTTGTCATTGTATTTTTGAGTTTTTGGGGTGATAAATGATAATTTCTTATATAACGATATTTAATTTCTTCCTTAGAATAAAATGGTGCATATCTTTTCATATTTAAATAGTATTTAAGATATTTAGTATTTTCAAAAATATCTAAATCTAAGTCTAAAGTTTCTAAAAATTTTTTTGAAAACTCTTTACCATCTCTAAAATTTTCAAAAATAAGTTTATTGTAAAATTCGATATTATCTATTTGATTATTAAAAACTGATGAAAATATAAAAAAAAAAGCTTTTAAATTATATTTTTTTAAAATTGGTAAAGCACAATTGTATTGTGACTTGAGTCCATCATCAAAAGTTAAACAAATATCATTTTTTTTTAATGATTTATTTTTAATTTTTTCTATCCACTGATTTGGGGGAACTATATTTTTTATTCCAATAAATTTTAAAATCCTTTCTAATTCATCCTGACTTATTGATCCTGCTCCTGAGGATTTTTTTCCTTTTTTGTGAAATCTATGAAACATTATTCCATGAGGAAAATTTAAAGGATATTTCTTTTTCATTATTTAAAGGAAATAATTTTTTAATTTGTTGTGTCTAATTTGTATTATTGTGCACTTAATTGAACTGGTAATGATTTTTTTTTTTATATTCAATTTGATGAAGCTCTTTTTCTTAATTAGCATAATCAATTTTTTTAAATTTTATTGATAATTTTTTTGTTTATATATTCTAAAATATCGTAATATTCATCACTAAATTTTACTCTTTCATTTATCTTAAATTTATTAAAAAAATTATTCTTATAGATCTTACCTAACTTAGAATTACCATTTGAAGTAAATGAAGAATTCCCTGCAACGAGTTTATTTTGAATTGTAGGAAACTTATTTTTCTTTTCATACTTCACACCAATTTTTCCTAATATCATTTTCATCGATTTCTCAGGGGAATTTACTAAATTTTCGTAGTTTATTAAAAATACTTTTTTTGGAAATTTTTTTTGTAATATTAAATAATCAATTACTTTATGTCTCCAAAATGCCCAGTATAGTAAAACATTTTTTTTTCTAAGTGATCTAACTGAAGTAAAATTGTGTCTTGCTTTTAAAAAGGACATTAGCATTCCATCAAATTTTCTGATTGGACAAAGCAATATAGTATTTTTATGGTTTTTTATATGAGTTAATATCAAATCTTTTTTTTTCTTATATTCTTTACTTTGAGGAATAGTTATCATTATAGTCAGTTATAATATTTTCTAGTTTTCCCACCTTGTCATTTTTTTAAGAAAAATAATCTTCTAGTTTACTTTCTCTGACTGTATCAAGTGTTGCGCAATGTATTCCACCGCCCTGTGTATAAATATGTCTCATTCTTACAGGAATAACATTAAATTTATTTTTTTCTAAAAGCTTAATTAAATTTGTTTGTCTTTGATCTGCAATAATTGTTTTTTCATCAAAGGATAAAACATTCAAACCAACCCAGGGTGAGGTCATATCAAATAAATTAGTTTTAAAACCTAAGGCTTCAATTTTTTTTCCAATCGGATCTCTTAACTCTTTTTGTAGTTTAAGCTCTTCTTCAGATGTTGGTGCAACATCTTCAAAATAAAGCTTGTCCCACTTATCAAATATTTTTGGACAATTTTTTTCATTCACTCTGGCACTATTTAATAAAACTAAACCAGGTTTTAAACACATCACAGTTGAGTCTATATGGCTGGATCTGTATATATCTTCAGTAGTGTGAACCCGATAGTCTTTTCCTACAATAGACTGAAGCCATTGAGCTCCTAATTTATTTCCTGATGAAGAAACTAAATATAGTAAGTCCCTTCCCATTCTAACTGTGTTAGCTGCCTCAAATAAAATTTCTTTTTCTGCTAATTTGTGTAATGTTTCTAATCTTCCTTTTGTTAATTTTTTGTATTTAACATCTTCATCAGTAAGTTCTCTCTCATTTTCATCTCTAAAGTAAGGTAAACTAGATTCATAATTCAAAAGAGGTTTTGGTCCAGCAATCCATTGAAAACCTGCTTTAAAATATTCATATAAAATAGGATACAAGGCAGTAGTTTCATAAAATCTATTTTTTTGATGGGATGGGCTTTCAATAACCTTATTTCCAACAATTAAATTTAAATCTCTTGTATTGTAAATATTATTACTTGTAGAATTCCAATCGGGTGATGAATAAACCTCATTTAGATTGAAGTTTTTTGGTCTGTGAACTATTGCTCCTAATTTTTTTAATGCATCTGCAAGTCCATCTAAATCTTCTTCAACTTCCTGATAAAGCCATTCTGGAGTCGCATCTTTAGCTAATTTTTTTGCCTCTTCTAAGTTTTTTTCAGTAATTTTGTCTTTTTTATTCCAAGTCAATGTTGCAGTCGTTCCCTTGGCAGAACCAACTATAATTTCTTTAATTTTGTCCCATTCATTATGACTATTGATTTTTGAAAACATAATTACATCACATATATATGTTTTTCGAAGAGTAAAGTAAATAATTTAAAATATTAGCTAGCTAATAGTGAAATTATTTTTAAAATCATTAAATATTTGAAAATTAAAAAAAATTTTTTTTTCTCATTTTTAAATCTTTCAAAATTATCTTTTTTTTTTAAAAAATTTTTTTTGAGAGTGAATTTAATTGGTTTATACCATCGTCATCAAGTTTTCTCTCATGATCTAATCCCTCCATTGAGGATTTACAATGTCTACAAATTATAAAATTATTCATTAATTAATATCTATTTTTAAAAATTTTTTTCAGTGCATAAATCAAGCCAATTGAGCTATTAGTACTGGTCAGCTGCACGCATTACTGCGCTTCCACACCCAGCCTATCAAC
>MDTB01035193.1_pt1 | contig 16704 bp, 18 predicted proteins | sample 811161 | NCBI WGS metagenome assembly MDTB01 (sample SAMN05326650, study PRJNA326480) | marine metagenome | isolation source: seawater | place: Mediterranean Sea | collected 2009
ATAGTTTCATTTTTTCAGGAAGCCCCCCAACATTGTGGTGTGATTTTATTGTTGCTGACGGTCCTTTCACAGAAATTGATTCGATAACATCGGGATAAATAGTTCCTTGAGCTAGCCACTTAGCTCCTTTTATCTTTTTTGCTTCATTATCAAAAATTTCGATAAAAGCTTTACCAATTACTTTTCTTTTTAATTCAGGTTCTGTCACATTTGATAATTGATTCAAAAAAAAGTCGGTCGCATCAACTCCAATAACATTTAATCCCATTCCACGGTATTGATGCAAAACATCATCATATTCATTCTTCCTCAACAAACCATTATTTACAAAAATGCAATATAAGTTAGAACCTACAGCTTTATTAAGTAAAACTGCAGCAACGGATGAATCAACTCCACCAGATAACCCTAAAATAACCTTTTCATTACCTACGGTTTCTTTAATTTGAGCAATCGCTTTGCTAGAAAATGATTCCGCTGTCCAGTTGGGTTTAATTTCTGAAATCTTGATTAAAAAATTACTCAATAGTTTTTTTCCATCGCTGGTATGGTAAACTTCTGGATGAAATTGTATTCCAAAAATTAAATCTTTTTCAATTGAGAAAGCAGCATTTTTTACATCATTTGTGCTTGCTATTAATTTAGATCCAGTTGGTAATTTTTCAATTGTATCACTATGACTCATCCAAACTTGGGTGCCAGAATCAATTCCGCTAAATAATTGTGAATTTTTTTCAATTGAATTTAATTTGGCTCTCCCGTATTCTCTTTTGTTAGAGGATATAACTCGTCCACCATTAAAATGAGCTAAATATTGGGCTCCATAACAAACACCAAGAATTGGAAGCTTACCTTTTATATTTTTCAAATTAAAATGTAAAGCATCTTTTGATCTGACAGAAAATGGGGATCCTGATAATATTACAGCTTTAAAGGAATTTATATCAAAACCAATTTTATTATATGGATGTATTTCGCAGTATATTGACAGTTCTCTGACCCGCCTAGCTATCAGTTGGGTATATTGTGATCCAAAATCAATTATCAATACTTTTTCACTCATAATCAAATTTAGTGTTAAAAAATTTATTCATTGAATCTAGATTATTATTATAGTAAACTTCTTATTAAAAGGGTCTATATTATCATAAATAAGATCTAAAAATTCTTCACCATAATCTACAAAAAACTCAGAAAAATTAATTTCTCTTTCTTGTAAATTTTTATTTGGAAACAATTCATCTTGTATTTTTTTTAAACTGATTAATTTATCTTTTTTACTTATTTTTTCAGCTTTAATTAGTCTCTTTTCTAAATTTTCTAATCCTTTAATTTGTTTTTTTTGTTGAGCTTTCAAAGCCCCCAAAAAAGATTTATCAATTTTTTTACTGATTTCAAAAAGCTCATCAAAGTTATGATTTAAAATATTTTTCATTTTAGATAAATCAAATGAGTTTTTACTTATTTTCTTAATGTAATAATTACTTAACTGATCGTAATCTTGGAATAGATCTGAAAGACTAATTCCAAGTTTTTTACAATTTTTAATTTTTTTGGTTTTAACAATTAAAACTGATGTTCTAATTTTCAAGATCGGGAAAGTAATTTTTCTTTTTTTAAAATAGTTTTTTAATTGGAGCCAATATGCTATTTCACTTCCACCTCCAACATAGGCTAGATTAGGAAGAATTTTTTCCTGAAAAATTGTTCTAATCAATACATTTGGAGAAAATTTTTCAGGAAATTTCTTTACTTCTTCAACAATTTCATCCTCTGAAAAAATTAAACTCTTATTATCAATTTTGAATCCCTTTCCATTATTTATAATTCTATCTCTGCTATTTTTATGACAAAAGAATAGATTAATTTTTCTTGGATTAACTTGTGGTTTATATTCAAGTTCCCTTAGTTTTTCATTTGATTTGATTACTTCATTGTAACAAGTTTGGTGCTTGATTTCGTCGATAAAGTCATCTATAAAAATTTCTTTAAACTTTTTACTATCAGTATTTAAAATCAATAATCCATGACAACCAAAAAGTTCATTCACTAATTGAAAAGTCGCTTTCGATAGATTTTTGTGTTTGAGATAAGAATTTTCAAATAAATCTATAATTTTTTTTGAGTTTAAACTTTTATTCCCAAAAAATAACTTTATTTCCTTTAAGACTTTTTCTAAACTATTGGTTTTTAATTCTCCAACTTTTCCAGAAGAATTAATATTCCATTGAAACTTTTTATGTAAAGTTTTAAAAAAGTTAATTTCTTCAAAATCGTGGTCTTCGGAAGCCATCCAATAAATTGGTATAAACTTATTATTTGGAAATTTTTTTTTTAATTCATTACAAATTTTAATAGTATCGATAATTTTGTAAAGGAAATAAAGTGGTCCAGTAAAAAGATTTAATTGATGGCCTGTGGTAACAGTGAATGTGTTTTTATCTTTAAGGTAATTGATTTGTTTAATTTGAACTGATTTATTCTTAATTAAAGAATATTGTTTTGTTAGAAATCCATTTAAAATTGTTCTAAAGTCATCATTGTAATTGTTTTTCTTTTCAATAATTTGTTCTTTAAAACTTTCAATAGAACTATCTCGATTATAAAAACTTCTAATATTAATTACCTTATCACAGTATGATTTAGTTATTTTGGGTAAATGGTTTGTAATGTTTAAATCTAAATGATTCATATCAAACTTTTCACTTATTAAAAAATGAGTCAACAAATTCCTTTTTATCAAATAATTGAAAATCCTCAAGACCTTCCCCTACCCCAATAAATTTAATTGGAATTTTAAATTGGTCTGAAATTCCTAAAACAACCCCTCCTTTGGCAGTTCCATCCAATTTGGTAACAGCCAAAGATGTGATTTCAGTGACATTCGTAAATTGTTTCGCTTGTTCAAAAGCATTTTGACCTGTTGACCCATCAATAATCAAAATTACTTCTTGTGGAGCATCATTATGTTTTTTTTGTAATACTCTTTTTATTTTGCTGAGTTCATTCATAAGGTTAACTTTATTATGTAATCTGCCCGCAGTGTCAATTAAAACAACATCTGCATTTTTATTAATTGCAGAAGACAATGTATCGTAGGCAACAGATGCTGGATCACTTCCCATATTCTGTTTAACTAAATCAACTCCTACTCGATTTGCCCAAACTTCCATTTGTTCGATTGCTGCAGCCCTGAAAGTATCAGCAGCACCAATAACAACTTTTAATCCATTAGATTTAAAATAGTGTGCCATTTTACCAATAGAGGTAGTTTTTCCTACACCATTTACACCTACAACTAAAATTACGTGAGGTTTATTTTTAGAAAGAACAAATTTTTCTTGATCAACAGGTGAATCAATTATATTAATTATTTCGTCTTTTAAAATTTTATCAAGTTCATCAGTACCAACATATTTATCCTTAGAAACCCTTGATTCGATTCTATCAATAATTTTAAGTGTTGTTTTTACCCCAACATCTGAAGATATCAAAACGTCTTCTAAATCATCTAAAATCTCTTCATCAACTTTACTCTTCCCAATTAAAACTTTTGAAATTTTATCAAAAAATGAAGTACTTGTCTTTTTTAAACCTTTATTAAGTGAATCTTTTTTTTTCTTAGAAAAAAAACTTTTGAAAAGTGACTTTTTACTTAAATCTAATTCTTCTTTATTAATCTCGTTTTCTAATTCTGATTTTAGTTCTAGCTCTGGTTCTGGCTCAGGCTCAGGTTCTGGTTCTGGCTCAAGCTCAGGCTCGGGTTCTGGATCAAGCTCAAGTTCTATCTTGGAATCTGGTTCTAGCTCTGGTTCTGGCTCAAGCTCAGGCTCGGGTTCTGGGTCTGACTCAGGCTCTTGCTCTGACTCAGACTTTGGTTCTGGTTCTAGTTCAAGTTCTAGCTCAGACTCGAGTTTTGTAACTTTTTTAGATGACTCTTGTTCTACTAAGACATCTTCATTATCATCTATTTTTTTGGCAATCGAATCTCTATTTTCTATATCTTTTTTCTTGTTTTTTGTAAAACCAAAAAGTTTTTTAATAAATTTCATAGTAGTAATTGTATCAAAGATATGAAAACAAAAAAAGCCACTTAAAGTGACTTTTAATAAAATTTAAAAAGTTATTTCTTGGACAACCAATCATTGACCTTCTCAGGTGGCATAATTGACTCAACAAAAACATAGGCACCTGTTTTGGAACTTTTTACCATTTTAATTGCTTTGGAAAGTCTCTTTGATCCAGTTTGTAGTGAAGCGACAGCCTTTTTTGCCATGTCTTATTATTTAATTTCTTTGTGAATTGTACTTTTTTTCATGATCGGATTGAATTTTTTTATTTCTAAACGATCAGGTGTATTTTTTTTATTTTTAGTAGTTACATATCTTGATGTACCAGGAAGGCCAGTGTTTTTGTGTTCTGTGCATTCTAAAATAACCTGAATTCTATTACCTTTTTTTGCCATTACTACTGAATCTTATAGTTTGCGTCTTTTAAAACGGCTGAAATACCTTTTTTATTAATGGTTTTCAAAACAGATGTTGAAACCTTCAAAGAAATCCAACTATCATTTTCAGGGATATAAAAACGCTTTTTAATTAAATTAGGCTCAAACCTTCTTTTGGTTTTATTCATTGCTTTGGAAACGTTGTTACCAACGAGAACCTTTTTTCCAGAAATATCACACACTTTAGACATATAATACTTTAAATCGAATGCAAATAAACAACTTTTTTAACCTTTTGCCAAATATTTTGCTACACGCTATTAATCTCTTGAAATAAAAGTTCAAGAGCTTTGTTAACCGTTTTATTTATATTCTTTTCCCTATTATTTCCAAAATTGAATTCGAAAGATTTTATATCGCTTAAAGTGGCGATAGAAATAAATATTTTACCAACCTCGCAATCAGAGTCACCTTTAGTTGGTCCCGCGTTTCCGGTTGTAGAAATGGAAAAGTCTGAATTTAAAATATTTTTTATGTTGCTTGCCATTTCATCAGCAACCTCTTTACTTACAACAGAATGGTTTTTGATTGTTTTTTTATTAACACCCAAAGTATTTATTTTGACATTGGTATCATATGCAGTCACAGAACCTTTAAAAAAATTTGATGCACCTGGAAATGATGTTAATCTTGATGATAATAACCCACCAGTTAAACTTTCTGCAACAGAAAGTGTGTAGTTTGACTTAATTAGTTTTTTAGCAATTTCAAGCTCTATTGGATTTAAAGTTTCATAACCCACAATTATGTCTCCAATAATTGAATACAATTTACTGACCAAAGAATCCATTTCACTTTCAAGTTCGTGTTTGTCTTCACTTTTAGCTGATAATCTTAATCTTACTCTTCCATAGTTTGGCAAATAAGCTAATTTAAAATTTGATGGTAAATGAGATTCAAAATCAACCAATTTTTTTGCAATATAACTTTCTCCTTTTCCATAGGTCAATAAAGTTCTGTTGACAATGTAAGGGCATTTAAAGTCCTTTTTTAAATTAGGAATTATATAATTTTCTAACATTGGTTTCATTTCAAATGGTACACCTGGTAATGAAATATATAAGGTATCCCCTTTTTTCAAACTCATTCCAGCAGCAGTTCCAAAAATATTTGGAATTAAATTAGTTTTTGAAGGTAAAAAAGCTTGCGCTCTATTAAGTTCATTTATTGGATTATCCGTAAATTTTTTAAATAGGTTTTCAATATGATTTAAAATTTCTTGATTATGAACAAGTTTATCATTAAAAAATTTACAAAAAGCTTCTTTAGTAATATCATCATTAGTGGGACCCAAACCTCCAGTTAAAATAACTAAATCGTAAACGCCGAGAGAATCCTCTAAAGTCTTTAATATTTCTTCTTTTGTATCACCAATAGAAACAATTTTTTTGACTTCAAATCCAATTCTAATTAGCTGCTTAGATATAAAAACCGAATTTGTGTCAATAATCTGGCCAATTAAGATTTCATCACCAATTGTAACAATTTTAGCTTTCATTTATTTTATTTTAATACTGAAGAGTTGCTCACCTTCAATAGAGCCTAACAAAAAATCATCAATATTAACTTTACCAACACCCTTTGGGGTTCCTGTGAAAATAATATCGCCAATTTTTAAAGTGAAAAACCTTGATATTTCAGAAATCAATTCATCAATATTCCAAATCATTTCAGATGAATTACCTTTTTGGATAATTTTATCATTTTTTGTGAGCTGGAAATTTATATCATTGATATCATTAAAATTATCTTTATTTACCCATTTCCCTATTAACGCTGAACCATCGAATGACTTACACTTTTCCCAAGGCAAACTATTTAATTTTAAATTGTTTTGTAAGTCTCTGGCAGTAAAATCAATACCCAAACTTATTTCATCATAATATTTATGAGAAAACTTAGGTGATATTGACTTACCTAGTTTATTTATCTTTACAATTAACTCAACTTCATGATGTATTTCATTAGAAAAATCAGGTATAAAAAAGGGTTGATTTTTTTGTATTATTGATGTTTCGGGTTTTAAAAAGATAACTGGACTATTATTTTTTTTATTATTTAATTCTCTTATGTGACTTAAATAATTTCTTCCAACACAAATAATTTTCATGGCAATTATTTATTATTAAATTTTTCTAACCTAAGTCTTGTCAAAACCTTTTTAGTATACATTGGAAAATCAGCGTTTAGTAGCCATCCAAAATACCCAGGTTCTTTTTCCATTACATATTCAACACTTTTACCTTTATGTTTTCCAAACCAAAAACAAGGAACATCATTTTCGTCAAATTTTATAAATCCTGCCAAATCTACATTTCTTCCTCTTTTGGAAAAATCGGATAGGAATCTTACATTATTTTCCAACTCAGAATATTTTTCAATTTGAGACTCTAAAACCTCAAATGTAGCCATTGTATCAATTTCAGAGGAATGAGCATTATCCAAAATTTTTCCGCAATAAAATTGGTAAGCTGCAGATAATGTTCTTTGTTCCATTTTGTGAAAAATATTTTGAACATCAATTGTCAAAATATTGTCAAGGTTAAAATCAATTTCAGCTCTTAAGAGTTCCTCTGCTAACAATGGAATATCAAACTTATCAGAATTATAGCCAGCCAAATCGCAATTATTAATCATTGACATTACATCTGATGCTATTTCGCTAAAAGAAGGTTCATTCACTACCATTTCATTATTAATTCCATGAATATTTGTTGCTTCCTTTGGAATTTCTATTCCAGGATTAACCAACCAAGTGGTTGATTGTTTATTTCCATTAGGATGTATTTTTAAGATTGAAATTTCAACAATCCGATCTTTTGATACGCTTACACCTGTGGTTTCAAGATCAAAAAAACACAATGGTTTGTTAATTTTTAAATTCATTTTTTAATGACTTAAATATCCTGCTTAATGTCCCAGTTTTCGATTAGTTCCTTAATGTTTTTAATAAACATTCCACCTACAGCACCATTTATGATTCTGTGGTCATAACTGTGAGACAAAATTATTTTTCTTCTAACTCCGATGAAATCACCCTTGTTTGTTTCAATTACTGAGGGTTCTTTTCTAATTGAACCAAAAGCTAAAACACCAAGTTGAGGTTGGTTTATAATAGGCGTACCCATCAATGTGTCAAAAACCCCAACATTGCTAACAGTGTATGTTCCGTCTTTAATTTCATCTGGTTTTAGCTGTGAATTTCTTGATCTTTTCGCTAAATCGTTAACTTTTTTAACCATACCAATCAAACTCAATTGATCGGCATTTTTTATGACTGGAACGATTAGATTTCCGTCAGGAAGAGCTGTTGCCATTCCGATGTTTATATCTTTATTGAATTTAATGCTGTAATCTTTTAGAGATCCATTTAAAATTGGGTATTTTTTTAATGCTTTAGCTACAAGCATAATAAATATTGGGGTAAATGTAAGCTTCTCTCCATCAGACTCAAGTAATTTTTTTTGAGTAATTTTTTTCCAATCCCAAATATTTGATATGTCAGCCTCAATAAATGATTGGACGTGAGCCGATTCTTTCTTACTTTGAGTCATATGATCTGATACTAACCTCTCCATTCGAGTCATTTCGTGAATCTTATCATCAAAATTTGAATGTGGTTTTTCGATTTCGACTAATTTTGTATCGTTATTAGTTTTTTCTGAAATATATTTTATTAAATCATGTTTTGTAATCCTACCATCTTTTCCAGAACCAATAATCAAACTTAACTCATCATTAGAAATACCTTCTTTTTTAGATATACTTCTAACCAATGGTGATAAGTTAAGACTACTTGAATTAAGGTTTTGAGGTTCGATCAAATCCTTAGTTTTTGATAGGAGTTCCTCAGTTTTTTTTTCAATTGGTTTTTCGATACGAATTGTTTTTTTGTCACCCAAGTCTGTCTCTATTATAGCAATAGTTTGACCAACTTTTACAACATCGTTTACACCGCAAAGCTTTTCTGTGAGAATTCCCTTTACATCACTCGGAACTTCAGAATCAACTTTATCAGTTGCAATCTCTAAAACTAAATCATCAATTTCAATCTTATCACCCTCGTTCTTTAACCAGTTTATAATTGTAGCTTCTTCTACACTTTCACCCATTCTTGGTAATGTCAATTCATATTTAGCCATTGGTTTAAATTAATTTTACAAAAATATCAAATAAAAACTAAGATGTACTTCTTAATGAGTTTTCGAAAGGTATTCTTTTAACTATACTTCTTCCAAGTGTTACTTCGTCAGTGTACTCTAATTCGTTTCCAACAGTAACTCCTCTGGAAATAGTTGTAATTTTAATTTCAATACCATCTAGTTGTTTATATATGTAAAAATTGGTTGTGTCCCCTTCCATTGTCGGACTTAAGGCGAAAATTAACTCATCAACAACTTGTTCTTTTTTTAATTTTTGAATTAAAGGGCCTATATTGAGTTGGTTAGGTCCAACACCTTCAACAGGTGAAATTTTTCCTCCAAGTACATGATATATTCCGTTGTACTGTCCTGTAGTCTCAATTGCCATAACATCTCTTATATCCTCAACAACACAGATAATTTTTTTATTTCTTTTAGGGTTTAAACAGATTTCACATAGTTTATTTTCACATATATTAAAACAGCTTTGACAATGTGTAATATTATCAACTAAATTAGTCAATGATTTAGATAGGTTATGAGTTTGATTTTTGGGTTGCCTAAGCAAGAATAGTATCAATCTCAAACCAGTTCTTTTGCCAATCCCAGGCAATCGTGAAATTTCATTGACTGCATCTTCTAAAAGTCTGGAGGAAAAATTCATTAAACAAAGATAACATTTGATTTTGTAAGAACCATAATTACTATATTTGATATACACCAAATTAATATGTCATCAACTCTTATTTTAAGTATTATTTTTCTATACTTTTTAGGCTTATTCACAATATCTCATTTTACTAAAGGAAATGATGATAATAAAACTTTTTTTTCTGCAAATAAAGAGTCTCCCTGGTATCTGGTTGCATTTGGAATGATAGGAGCATCTCTTTCAGGTATTACTTTTATTTCTGTACCTGGTGATGTTGGAAAACTTGAGTTTTCGTACTTCCAGGTTGTGCTTGGATATCTATTTGGTTATTTTATTGTAGCATATATTTTATTACCTATTTACTATCAAAAGAATGTCACATCAATATATGAATACCTTAAGGATAGATTTGGACCTGTTAGTCACAAAACAGGCGCATTTTTCTTTTTTATATCAAGGGTTATTGGTGCTTCATTTAGACTATTTCTTGTAGCTATTGTCCTTCAAAAGTTTGTTTTTGAGTCATTTAAAATTCCATTTGAATTTACAGTTGTCTTATCGATCCTCTTAATATGGGTATATACAAACAGAGGAGGAATAAAAACAATTGTTTGGACAGATACGCTACAAACTGGTTTTATGATTTTATCTGTTATTCTAACGATATACTTTATAAATGATTCTCTTGGTTGGAATTTTACTGAATTTATCAATTCAGAGAAATTTAAAAAATTCGATAACATAATAGTTAACAACAGTTTACTAGAAAGAAATCATTTTATAAAATCCTTTATAGGGGGGATTTTTATAACCATATGCATGACAGGCCTAGATCAGGACATGATGCAGAAAAATTTAACATGTAAGTCGCTAAAGGATGCACAAAAAAATATGGTTGTTTTTAGTTTAGTTTTGGTCATAATAACATTTTTATTTTTAGTTTTAGGTGCATTACTTTTTATATATGCTGAAACAAATAATATTTCAATTCCCAAATTAAACGGATTAGAAAATCCGGATTTGCTCTTCCCACAAATAGCTTTTAATAGTGAGCTTGGAGTAGTAGTTGGAGTTACATTTTTATTAGGCCTAATTGCTGCAGCATACAGTAGTGCAGATAGCGCTTTAACATCTTTGACAACATCATTTTGCGTTGATTTCATGAATTTAGAATCTAAAAAAAATAAGGAACAAAAAAGAATTAGAAAAATAGTACACATAATAATGAGTTTCATTTTGGTAATAGTAATTTTAATTTTCGAGAGTTTTCTTACCACAAATGTTATTGATGGACTACTTACTGTAGCTGGATACACTTATGGCCCACTTTTAGGGCTATTTGCTTTCGGAATATTTACAGACTACAAGGTGAAAGATAAATATGTTTGGATTGTAGCATCTGCTTCTGTAATTTTAGTTGTAATGATTTCTAAAATCCCATCACATTTTTTGGGCGACTATGTAATAGGATATGAGCTCTTACCAATAAATGGATTGATAACTTTCATTGGTTTAATATTGATTAGTAGAAAGTAAAACTAAAGTACAAGACTCCTCAAAATAAATTGAGTGTTTAGTTAATTTTTTATAAAAATCCGGATTCTCAGTGCCTGGATTAAAAATAACTCTGCTAGGTTTAAGCTTTAAAATATATTGATAATAATATTTCTGAAGATCTTTGTTTATATATATACTTACAGTATGGATATTTTCGTATTGATCAAGTGTTGTTTTAACTTCAATCCCACTTAAAAGACCTTTTTTGGAACCTATTGCCACCACATTAAAACCTTTTAACAATAAATCTTTGACAGCTCTGTTTGAGTACCTTTCAGAATTTAATGAAGCACCTAAAATTAATGTTTTCTTTACCATTTAATAATAGCACTTCCCCAAGTAAAGCCTGCTCCAAAAGCCGCAAGAACTAGTAAATCATTAGATTTTAGTTTTCCTTCACCAATGGCTTCAGAAAGAGCAATTGGAATGGATGCAGCAGTAGTATTTCCATACCTCATTATGTTATTGTAAACTTTACTATCATTCAGCCCTAGTTTTTTTTGTATAAACTGTGAGATTCTGAGATTTGCTTGATGTGGAATAAATAAATCAATATCATCATTTGATAGCTTATTATGATCAAGCCCTTCTTTGATAACTTCTTGAAATCTAACTACAGCGTTCTTGAATACAAGTTGTCCGTTCATATATGGAAGATAACTCTCATCATTTGGATCATTTTCATTTATAATATCAGTAACCCATCGAGTGCCAAATCCAGGGGCTAAACAAGACAACTCTTTTGCATATTTTCCCTCTGAATGTAAGTGTGTTGACAAGACACCTTTATTCTTGTTATTTTCTCTTGTCAAAATTACAGCACCTGCCCCATCTCCAAATATGACCGAAATAGTTCTTCCACGAGTTGATTTATCAATTCCATATGATTGATATTCTGACCCGATAACTAAAATATTTTTATATTTTCCAGTTTTAATATATTGATCAGCAATAGAAATTGCATAAATAAAGCCAGAGCATTGATTTCTAACATCAAGAGCTCCAATTGTATCCAAATCTAGCATTTGCTGAACAAGAACTCCTGGTCCAGGAAAATAATAATCAGGACTAAGAGTTGCAAAAATAATGAAATCAATTTCACTTTTTTTTATACCTGAATTTTTTATTGCAATTTTGGCAGCTTTAACGCCCATCTCAGATGTAGTGTTACCAGTTTTTGGTTTTGCCCATCTTCTCTGTTTAACACCAGTCCTTTCTTGAATCCAAGAATCACTTGTATCCATGAATTTGGATAAATCATCATTGGTAACAATATTTTCAGGCAGATAATGTCCAATACCTGTGATTCTTGAATTATACATTTTAGATGTTGTCATTGCAATTTAATTAAAATTTATCAATAATTTATTAGTCTATTTTTTCACGAAATGTCAATTTGTCACAAAATAAAAAATGGTATACGATTTGATATTTTAGTATTAAAATAATACAAATGGCAAAAGGCAAGATAAATGTAGCAGTGGAAAACATTTTTCCATTAATAAAAAAGTTTTTATATAGTGATCACGAAATTTTTCTAAGAGAATTAATTTCTAATGCTACTGATGCAACTTCAAAATTAAAACATCTGAGTTCTATTGGAAACAATAAAATAAAACTCGATAAACCTATAATTGAAGTTAAAGTTGACAAAAAAAATAAAAAAATACATGTAATTGATCAAGGGGTTGGAATGACCACAGAGGAGGTTAAAAAATATATCAACGAAGTTGCCTTTTCTGGTGCTGAAGAGTTTCTTGAAAAATATAAAGATTCGGCTAAAGACGCGGGAATAATTGGTCATTTTGGATTGGGCTTTTATTCTGCATTTATGGTTTCAAGTAAAGTAGAAATAATCACAAAATCCTATAAAAAATTTGATGCCGCTCACTGGATATGTGATGGCTCGCCTGAATATAGCTTAAATAAATCTGACAAAAAAGATAGAGGAACAGAAATTATACTACACATCGACAAAGATTCTAAGGAATTTCTTGAAGAAAGTAGAATAAAAAACCTTCTTTTAAAATACAACAAATTCATGCCTGTACCAATTAAATTTGGTACCAAAGAAATAACTAAAAAAGTTGGAAAAGGTAAAAAAGAAAAAGAAGTTAAAGAAATAGTTGATGATATAATTAATAATCCTAACCCTGCTTGGACTAAAGCACCTAAAGATCTTGACGAAAATTCTTATAAAAATTTCTATAGAGAGCTCTACCCAATGCAATTTGAGGAACCCCTATTCAATATTCATTTAAATGTAGACTATCCATTTAACTTAACCGGTATTTTATATTTTCCAAAAATTTCAAATGACATTAATATTCAAAAAGACAAAATCCAACTTTACCAAAATCAAGTTTTTGTAACCGATAATGTGGAGGGAATTGTTCCTGAATTTCTAACTCTTTTAAGGGGGGTGATTGATTCTCCTGATATTCCATTAAATGTCTCTAGGAGTTACTTACAAGCCGATGGTGCAGTTAAAAAAATCAGTAACTATATAACTAGAAAAGTTGGTGATAAATTAAATTCCTTATTTAAAAAAGATCGTCAAGAGTTTGAGAAAAAATGGAATGATATTAAAGTGGTAATTGAATATGGTATGCTCAGTGAAGAAAAATTCTTTGATAAATCCAAATCTTTTGCTCTATATCCGACTGTTGATAACAATTACTATACATTACAGGAATTAAAAGATAAAATTACCCCAAATCAAACTGACAAAGACGGAAAAACAATAATCCTGTATACATCAAATAAAGATGATCAGCATTCATATATAGAAAATGCAAAAGCAAAAGGATATGAGATCATTTTACTTGATTCCCCAATTATCAGTCATTTAATTCAAAAACTAGAAACTAGTGAAGAAAATATCTCTTTCACCAGAGTCGATGCAGATGTAATCGAAAAACTAATAAAAAAAGACAGTACTGAAGTATCAAAACTAAGTGAGAAAGAAAAAGAAAAATTAAAAAAAATAATTGAAGATTGTGTTGGGAAAGAAAAATACACGGTTCAACTAGAGCCAATTGATAGTCAAAACGCACCTTTTGTTATAACCTTTCCAGAATTTATGAGAAGAATGAAGGAAATGCAACAAACAGGAGGGAATAATATGTTTGGTAATATGCCAGAAATATATAATTTAATAATAAATGTTAACAATCCTATTATTTCTGAAATTCTAAAAACTAAGAGCAAAGAAAAAAAAGACAGATTGATTAATCAATCACTTGATCTTGCTAAACTATCTCAGAATTTATTAAAAGGTGAAGATTTAACATCATTTATCAAACGAAGTATTGATTTTATCAAGTAAGCGCTTTGCGTTGTACGCTATGGGAATTATTTACATATACCTAGGTGTACTACATTTTACTAATACTGATTTTTATTTTCCTTACATGCCAAATTTTATTCCATTTCATAAAGAAATGATTTTGTTTAGTGGACTATTAGAAATACTTTTGGGATTTTCTTTATTTTTTGATAAAATTCGAAAATACGCGCTTTGGGGTTTGATTTTAATGTTAATTGTTTTTATGACAGTTCATTTAAATATGTTAATCCCACAAAACAACCTTGGGAATTCAATATATTTACTTCTTTTAAGGATTTTAATTCAATTTTTTCTAATTTATTGTTGTTGGTTTTATATTAAAAACCCAAAACTTTAAAGCTTAAATAAAAATTGTGATATTTACATAAAATTTAGCATGAAAATATTTCGTATTTTCTTTATGATCTTTGCTATTTACTCTTGTTCAAATGAGAACAAAAAAATGAAGGTAAATTTAACTATAGAAGGTTTTAAAAAAGGTAAAATTTTTCTCCAAAAAGTAAGTGAGAATAAACTAATTAACATTGACTCTGCTTTTGTAAATAATGATAAGGTAGTTGAATTATCATATGAAATAGACTCACCTGAACTATTTTATATAGCCCTTGATGTTTCTAAAAATGATAAATTACTAGAATTTTTTGGAGAAAAAGGAGAAATATATATAAATTCCAAATTAAAAAACTTTAGTTCAAATTTTCAGGTCTACAATTCGTTTAATGACTCTGTTTATAGGGTTTACATTGATATAATCAAAAAATTTAATTTTGAAGAATTAGATCTAATAAAATCTAGTATTGAGATGTCTAAACGAAAGAGTAATGATAGTTTAAAAATCATCCAAGAAGAAATTAAAAAATTAAGTAAAAGAAAAGCACTTTATAGTTTAAATTTCGCTGTAAATAATGGAAACAGTTCCGTTGCTCCTTTAATAGGAATCAATGAGTTCAGTGAAAGTAAGGTTCTTATTGATACAATTATAAAATCACTCAACAAAAAAGTAATAGATTCTAAATACGGAAATGATTTGAGATCAATTCTTAATTCAAATTAAATTATTAAAACTAAAGCGTATTTAACCAGAAAATTTAACAAAATTCCTAGGTGTTTCGAAAAGTACTACCTCCAGTTTTTTATCCAAGTCAATTTGTTTCCTTAAAATTTCCCATATATAAATACAAATATTTTCAGCGGAGGGCATTACACTTTTAAAATATTCAACATCCAAATTAAGATTTTTATGATCTAAAGGATCTTCAATATATTTCTTAATAATATCTTTTAAATCCTTTAGATCTATAACCATACCTGTAACCGGATCTATTTCGCCAGTTAAGCTTACAATCAACTCATAATTATGTCCATGGTAATTAGGATTACTACATTTTCCAAAAACCTTTGTGTTTTCTTTATCTGACCAATTTTCAATATACAATCGATGAGCCGCATTAAAATGTGCTTTTCTACTTACAGTTACCTTCATTTAAATTAATTTATAATAAAGTTTTTCAAATATTATTTTAAACCACTCAGTGTACATATCCGAGTTTTCAGCTAGGTCAATTTTTACATTTTTTATATCGACCCATTTCCAATCACAAACCTCAGCTTTGTTTATAACAGGATCAGTTTTTGAATTTCCAATCAAAACGTGATCAAACTCATGCTCAATAAGACCATTGTCAAAATTAACTTTGTAAATAAACGAAAAAAGGTGATCTAAAGGTACAGACATGCCCATTTCTTCATTCAATCTTCTTTTACCTGCATCAATTACATTCTCATTATCACGTGGATGACTGCAGCAAGTGTTTGTCCACAAACCAGGGGAATGATATTTATTAAGTGCTCGTTTTTGTAATAATAGTCTTTTTTTTTCATCCAATATAAATACAGAAAAAGCTCTATGTAATAAACCTTTTCTGTGAGCTTCAAGCTTCTCCATTAAGCCCAGTTTATTATCGTTAGTATCTACTAAAACTACATTTTCTTTAATCATAATTTAAAGTTACAAATTTGAAGTATTTAAAAAAAACAATACTATTTTTGAATCAAAAAAATTCATGAATTTAAGTTCTGAAATCAGTAAAAGAAGGACATTCGGAATCATTTCTCATCCAGACGCTGGAAAAACTACTTTAACAGAGAAGTTGTTACTTTTTGGAGGAGCAATTCAGGAGGCAGGTGCTGTCAAATCACAAAAAATAAAAAAAAGTGCTGCAAGTGATTTTATGGAAATTGAAAGACAGAGAGGAATATCAGTTTCAACCTCGGTATTAGCTTTTAAATACAATAGTAAAAAAATAAATATACTTGACACTCCAGGACATAAAGATTTTGCTGAAGATACTTACAGAACATTAACAGCTGTAGACAGCGCAATAGTTGTCATTGATGTTGCTAAAGGAGTTGAAGAACAGACTGAAAAACTCGTAAATGTCTGTAGAATGAGAGAGATTCCAGTAATAGTTTTCATAAATAAATTGGATCGGGAAGG
>MDTB01175683.1_pt1 | contig 16703 bp, 8 predicted proteins | sample 811161 | NCBI WGS metagenome assembly MDTB01 (sample SAMN05326650, study PRJNA326480) | marine metagenome | isolation source: seawater | place: Mediterranean Sea | collected 2009
CAGTGCTGGCATACATTGTCATTAAGTTTTCCCATTTCATTGTGTTTGTTATTGATGTTATTAAGACCACACGTATAGTGCGGACCATTGGTAGCACGCTTAGCTCAGCGGTAGAGCACTGCCTTCACACGGCAGTTGTCGCAGGTTCGATCCCTGCAGCGTGCACCATTCCTCAAAATTTTACACATTCTTTAAATGGCTCTTCAATAGTAATTTAGCACGATTTAGCGCTTAATACCTCTTAAGTGCATAACGTAAACTCATAACACATTCATCTTTGTCAGTTGTGTATGACGTTGTCTTCCGTTGTCTTTTTGTAGTAGTATTTTCCTCAGTCAAAGCTCGTAAAGTGAAACGTGATTTCAGCTAGTTTCTTTCCGCGTGTTTCATGATGCCGAGACCATCTAGCTGAAGCGAGCAGAAGAGTGGGCGATGCAATTGATCATGATTTAAGAGTCATGAAACCTTCGGAATTAGCGAGTAATATGCGCACACTGTCGTGGAGACTAGTTTTCGAGCATGCGGCTATGACGAGTATTACTTGATGAAGGAAATCACCGATTGCCGGGCTGTTTCAATTACATCTTTCGCTGTTTCGGCATTCTGGAAGTGCACTACATACTGTGATTTACCATCGACCTTGGAATGAAGGCTGATAGATTCTCTCTCACTCATCAAATCGCGCCAAACTCCACGCACCGCGTCCCAGTAGTCTCCAGAATTTTGCCAATATTCATTAGCCGCTGAAGCCAAGTCCGGTTTTGTGATGCGTTCGTAGCGGTTAATTCCAAATTCTTGTGAGAGATATGTCGGCGCGACATCTAATTTCGAATTGTCGACGCGCTTCCAGTTATTTTGTTCATGAACCCAGCCGGATGGGGTGAGAATTATCTGATGCTCGCCTTCAAGCAGCTGGTAGTCGGACCTTTGAGAATATTCGCGGCGTGGCAATGGGCGAGAATCCATATTACTAACCCAGCGACTAAGGTTCCCACGATGTTCCCAAGACCCTACCACTTCATAACGAGGCGAATCATCTACCTGAAAAACGGCCTGAGACCAAGTGTCTTGCGCCTCGTCATCTGTCAGCGATTCACGATCCCACGTGAGATCACCATTGAATCTATAGACGACCTTATCCTCGTAGCTCCAATCCTGCCGCCAATGTTTCATCACCATCGGTTCCGAAATACCATTCTCATTCTCAAAGAACATCACTAAGGTATGCTGCAGACTGATAAATTCTCCAGAATCTTCCAATACGTGGACATGTTCAGTACCCCAAGAATTATAGCCATTTCTAGGTTCAAATGCTTCGGTCAAACCAACAGTTTCCATAAAATGAAAGTCCACTTTGAAATCTCCCGCTAAAGCTAAGATAGCTAAGCGATCTTTTTCAAATTTGGAGTGACCTTGACCAGCTATTACAGGGATTGGTTGGGAGAGTTGAATTTTAGCGCCTCGCGTGGTGCCGCCTTTCGGTTTCGCCAAGTCATGGGGCATCATCCCCCACCCGAATACGTATTGTTTGGCAGAGTCGTCGATTGATGATGGTCCTTCGCCCGCGTACGGATTGCTTTTCTGATTTGAGGAGGATTCCTTGGTTCCCGTAGTTTGGCAGCCGACAATAAGTAATAAGCAGATCATACTGGAAAAGGATCGAAATAAGTAATTCATGTTCTTGAGTGGAAGAAGTTTAAATGTTCGATACCCACCGCTGGGTATCAAGTTCTGACTTTAATAATTTACAATAATAACCTGCTTGGCCAAATTAAGACTATCGTTTGGTTGCTGCGTTGATATGACGCAATGCTCTATCAGTAATAGCCGATCTGCTCGAGTTTACGAGAACTGATCCTCTTGAAAAGTTAGTCTGGGTCAACCGAATTGTTGAATTTGTCGACATATTTCCAACCCTGGTTGATTTGAGAAATCTTGATCATGATCAAAAACTATCGGGTCGCAGCCTAGTGGCAGTATTGAAAAATCCATTGCAGCAATGGAATGGAAATGCGGTGACACAAATATTACGCCCTGCTGATCATCGACTTGATCAGCCAGTGATGGGCATTAGCGTTCGAACTCATTGATGGCGCTAGACCGAATGGGGAGAAAGAAGACAACACGGTGTCGAACTCTATGACCACTATTCCGATCCAGGTGAATTTACCAATCTTGCAGGATAACCTGATGAAAAACTCAATGTGGCTATCCGTGAACTACAAAAAATGTTGCATAGAAAAGTTAGTGCGGTAAATCCAGAAAGTCCTTTCAATCCCAAACGACTTTGATGCATTTTTATTCACTCCCTTGAAACCTCCCCAGCTTCAGGTTTTATCTGAAGAGCTGGTCGCATTTCTTTCTGTTTGATCATTTTTATCAAGAGAAAACAAAGAGCAATTATAGTTCAATCACCGCAGACTCCTTACGGAGTGTCTCCATATGCATCCCTCTCGAATTTTTTTTTTTTGCTACTGATTCTCAAAGCAATCCCCTCATTTTTCATGTTTCGAAAACGTTTCATTGTTACAGGTGAGAGGCAATGTTGTTTCAATCATGACCTTCGGGTTTCGTAGGCGTAAAACTCCTAGTTCTGAGTCCATTTGATGTTGCCGATTCAAGTTGTTGTTTCGTTTGATGTGCCCCGTCTTATTCCGTTTGAGATGGATACAGACGTTTGTCTTATCAATTAAAACTGCAACTGACATGTTCATGAATATTTGCGAGAAATGGAAAACATTCGGCGCTGCCTTAGCAGCGCTGTTTATCGCCTCTTCTGGAGGAATACACGCTCAGGAAACTTCGAAATACCCAACACCTGAACCAGGCATACTCTATAATCGTGATGGTGTAGATGTCTTCGACAGTGGGTATGGATCAGGAATGGCACAGCATCCAACAGAATCTGATTTGTTTTATTTAATGACAGATCGTGGTCCAAATTTCAATGGCGCTGAATCGGGTATCAAAGTATTTCCCGTCCCTGCTTTTGCTCCACGCATTGGACTTTATCGTTTAGTAGGAGAGGAACTGGTTCAGGAATCGATCATTACCATCAAGGACTCTGCTGGTAATGATATCAGTGGTCTCCCGAACCCTGAAGGCGCTGGTAGTACAGGAGAGACAGCTCAAGACCTTGGCGGTCATGTTTTGGAACCAGATTTGGAAGGTTTAGACCCTGAAGGACTTGTGGCCATGGAAGATGGAACGTTTTGGATCAGTGATGAATATGGCCCTCACATCCTGCATATTAATGCGGATGGGAGTACCATTGAGCGGATCAATCCATTTGGAACCGGTGAGGGGGGGCGCACATTGCCAAAGGTCTTTGGCAACCGACGTGCCAATCGCGGAATGGAAGGTCTGACCATCACTCCTGATGGAACCAAATTGGTGGGAATCATGCAGTCTGCCATGTATAACCCATTTGAATCCCGCGCCTGGATCCGTGGGAATTCAAGAGCGACCCGTATTCTCGTCTACGACATTGCTTCTGGCGATAGCCAACAATTTATTTACTTTCAGGATCGGTCTAATTTGTCCAACAGTGAAATTCGTGCTCTTTCCAATAACGAGTTTGTAGTGCTTGAACGAGATGGAGCTTTTCCTGATTTTGAAGAAGGCAGCAGGGTGATTAAGCGTTTCTATCAAATCGATATTTCTGATGCAACAGACATTTCAGATCCTGCAGATGGTGAGCTGGGACGGTTTTTTGATGTCAATGGAGAGATGAAAACATTGGAACAGATGACCACTCTTGAAATTCTAGACGCCGGTGTGGTGCCAGTTTCTAAAGAACTTTATGTTGATCTATTAGCCGAACTTCCTGAGGCCTATTACCACGATAAACCGGAAGGTTTCGTTATCGTAGGGGACCAGGATATCTTAATCATTAATGACGACGATTTTGGGATCGATGGTGATGGCGCAGGCAGCATTATTCAAAAAGTGCTTCCTGATGGTGAAGTTGATGGCAATATTCTTTATCGCGTAAAAAACACTCAAGAAGCACCGACTGGATTTGCACTCCAAATCCTTCATAGTTCAGATAACGAATCCTCATTCCAAGATCCTGATACATTGGAGCCAAAAATACTCCACTACGGATCGGTTGTGAACGGGCTAAAAGAATTGGCAGAACGTGAAAATGCAGGTTCGATTTATGTAACTGCAGGTGATCACACTTTGCCTGGTCCGTTTTATGAAGCAGCAGGCGATGTTCCTTCACTGGGTGCACGTGGTTTGGGTGATATAGCATTCTTTAATGCCATGGGATTAACCGCCAATGGGATTGGGAATCATGAATTTGATGGAGGAATCAATGACTTTGCCGTGATGTTGAATGCGGCCCAATATCCCTTCATTTCTGTCAACTTGGACTTTTCCAATGTTCAACTTGCGGATGGAACTCCTGCCATTCAACTGGGAGTCGATGGTGGAAGTGTTCAAGAGAACGCTGGCAAAGTGGTGCGAAGCGCATATGTCGAAGTCAATGGAGAGAAAATTGGTTTAATCGGCCGTTCGCCTGCTGATTTCTTCAACGTCATCGCAGATCCTGCCAGCACTCTTCCAGGGGTGGATTTCTTTGGTGGTCGAAATCCCGAAGACAATCAACCGTTGGTATCCGCGCTAGGCATGGTATTGGAACAGGTAGATATCTTAAAAGCACAGGGCATCAATAAAATTGTTCTTCTGGATCATGCTCAGGATTTCACAAGCGATCCTCTTTCCGCAAATTCCCTGCGAGATATTGACGTGATCGTCGCTGCTGGCTCTACAGGGTTTATGGCGAATCCTCAAGTTATGGGGCCTTTCAATCTATTGCGCTCAGGGGATAAAGCACAAGCTGATTACCCGACAATGCGTGAAGATAGCGATGGTAACCCGGTCTTCGTGGTTAATAGTGATCAACTTTATGCCTACGTTGGCAATTTGATTGTTCAGTTTGATGATGCAGGGATCGTAACTTCTGTCGATGATCGAAGTGGTCCCATTGCTACAACCGCAGATGCTGTCGACGCATTGAGTGAATACCTCATGGTTCCTACCTTACAACCTGGAGCTGAAGTGCAAGCTACATGGGATGCACTATTGGAAACGGACTTCATTCAAGATTTGAATACCGTTGTTGGAGTAACCAGTCACCCATTGCAAGGGGCTCGTGCCTTTGTAAGAAGCCGTGAAACTAATCTAGCTCGTATAGCTGCCGATTCTACTTTGTGGTTCGCTAACAAGTGGGCCCGTGAAACTGGCCAGGGATTATTTGTGGATATTGCCTTAAAAAACGGTGGAGGTATTCGCAGCTCAATCAATGGGCCTAACGTGACTCGATTCCTGGTCGCTCAAACTTTGGCATTTGATAATCAATTGGCTATTGTTGAACTTGCGGGACATGAATTGCTTGCTGCGATGGAAAACGCCATTAGTCGCTATCCAAGTCTCGATGGTCGTTTCCCACAGGTGGCCGGCATCGAATTAGAATTTGACCCCAATCGTCCAGGCATCTCTGATCAGACCAGCCTTCGGCACCCTTCGCGTATAGGTAATTTAACGGTCATTCGTGCCAGTGGTGAACGTGTTGCTTTGGTTAAGGATTTTCGCGTTGTTGGAAATTTAGAACAGACGTTTTTTCTGGCGACCAACAACTTCCTTTTGACAGGTGGGGATGGTTACACTGCCTTCAAAGCGATCAATGATGATCCTGCTCGCAACGTGTTGATTCCAGAGACAGGTGAACAGCAGATTTTAGAAGACTACATCGTTCAGGTATTTGATGGAAACGTCAACGTGCCCACCAAGCTCGATCATCCACGTGTTCAAGTTTATAATTATCTGAAAGCTGAAGGTAAATACTCTACAGGATACTTCGACGAAAGCGCCGCTGAAATCGTTACTTTCGATCCGATTCTCCGACGTATTTTTGTTTCCAATGCATTTGATAATTCTATTGAAGTATTGGACGCCTCCGATCCTGAAAACCCTGAATTCCTGTTTAGTGTGCAAGCCAGCGATGGCGTCGTGAACTCAGTGTCGGTTCATAACGGTATTGTTGCCTTAGCAGTAGAAAACAACGTTTCAACCGAAAAAGGTTTTGTTTTATTCGTCGACGGAATTGCTGGAACGGTTCTCAACAAACTCGAAGTAGGAGTATTGCCTGATATGTTAACCTTCACGCCTGACGGTACTAAATTGCTGGTGGCAAATGAAGGTGAACCAAATGATGACTACACCATTGATCCTCGAGGTAGCGTTTCCATACTCGACCTTGGAGAAGGAACGTTCATGGATGTCGTTACAGCGACACAATCAGATGTAACCCATATCACGTTTGAAGCCTTCGATCCGTTGACAGATATTTTCCGTTCCATTGGTATCCGCATTTTCGGTCGTATTAATGATCCACTTACGGGAGAGTTTTTGCGTGAATCCAAAGCATCTGAAGATTTGGAACCTGAATACATTGCGGTATCTCCTGACGGGAAAAAGGCTTTTGCCACTATGCAGGAAAACAATGCTATTGCGGTGATTGATCTGGAAACAAATACGCTGGTGGATCTAGCTCCGCTTGGGTTCAAGGATCATAGCATCGAAGGAAATGGTTTTGATGCCAGTGATAAGGATGGCGGTATCAATATCAAACCCTGGCCTGTCATGGGGATGTATATGCCTGATGCCATCGCTTCATTCGAAACGTTGGGAGAGACATACGTTGTTTCCGCCAATGAGGGAGACAGCCGTGATTACGACGGGTTCAGCGAAGAAGTTCGCGTTGACGACCTTGTCCTGGATCCCGAAGCCTATCCAGATGCAGAAACACTTCAAGCAAAGAAAAACCTGGGTAGATTGAAAACCACTACTACCATGGGGGACTACGATGATGACGGTGATGTGGATCAAATCTTCTCATACGGAGCTCGCTCATTCTCAATTTGGGATGATGAAGGCAATCTGGTTTGGGATTCCGGTGATGCATTCGAACGTCACTTGGCCGAGGTGCTTCCAGATAACTTTAACTCCACCAATGACGAAAATGATTCTTTCGACAAACGTTCTGATGACAAAGGCGCAGAGCCTGAGGCCATCACGATAGGGGAAGTTGATGGACGTATTCTTGCCTTTATTGGGTTGGAACGTGTTGGTGGCATCTTCATCTATGATGTGACCTATCCATACGCTCCAAAATATGTCAGTTATTTGAATAATCGTGATTTCACGGTGATCTACGAATCTGGAACTCCAAATGATGGAGAGCTACAGGCTATTGGTGATCTTGGTCCTGAAGGAATCGTCTTTGTTCCCGGAGACAAGAGTCCGAGTGGAGAACCGAGCCTGATGGTAGCGAATGAAGTCAGTGGAAATACGACAATTTTCACTGTTCGTATTCCTCCAATGACGGACTATAAACTCCAGGTTCTGCATAGCTCCGATAATGAGTCAGCATTCCAGAATCCCAATACACTGGAACCTACTATCCTAAATTATGGAACTGTCCTGCATGGTCTCAAGGCCGTAGCTGCGAAGGAAGGTATTCCTTCCATTTATCTGACAGCAGGTGATCACACCTTGCCTGGTCCTTTCTATGAAGCTTCTAAAGAAGTGCCTGAACTGGGTGCTCGAGGTTTGGCTGACATTGCCCTTTTCAATGCGATGGGGCTGACTGCAAATGGCATAGGTAATCACGAGTTCGATGGGGGCATCAACGACTTTGCTCGCATGCTTTCAACAGCCAACTATCCATTCATCGCTGTCAATCTGGATTTCTCTCAGGTTGAAGTCGATTCCGGGACTCCTGCCATTCGAAGAGGTGTGGATGGTGGTAGTGTTCAAGAGAATGCTGGCAAGGTTGTACGTAGTGCTTATGTGGAAGTAGGTGGTGAGAAAATCGGTTTGATAGGTCGTGCACCTGCTGATTTTTTCAACGTGATCAGCGATCCAGACACTACGATACCTGGGGTGGATTTTATCGGTGGACGGAACCCAGAGGATAATCAACCGGTTTTATCGGCCTTGGAATTCGTCCATGAGCAAGTTGCTCTGTTGGAATCCAAGGGAATCAACAAGATCATTCTGCTTGATCATGCTCAAGACTTCACTGCAGATCCGCTATCAGCCTCTTCCTTACATGGGATTGATATTGTTGTGGCTGCTGGATCAACTGGATTCATGGCTCAACCTCAACCAGATGGTGCGTTCAACATGTTGAGACCTGAGGATGTATCCAGTGCCGCGTATCCTACGGAACGCAAGGATGCCGATGGTCACACGGTATTGGTGGTGAACAGTGAGCAGTTATATCGCTATGTTGGTAACTTGATTGTTGGATTTGATCCGGAAGGGCACATCAATTTCATCGATGATCGCAGTGGTCCAGTGGCAACCACCAGTGAAGCCATTGAGGCTTTGGGAAGTTACATTGGAGACTTTAAGCTGGAAACCCCAGCTGAAGTTGCTGCCATTTACCGAAGCCTGACTCGTACTGAGTTGATCCGTGACTTATATGAAGTGATTGGTGAAACAACTGCACCATTGAACGGTCTGCGTGCTGATGTTCGCAGTCGTGAAACAAATCTCGGACGTTTGGCGGCAGACTCTACTCTTTGGTTTGCGCGCAATTACGTTTCCGAAAACGGCCTGGAAATTCCCGTAGATATTGCTCTCAAGAATGGGGGTGGAATTCGCAGTAACATCAATGGCCCTGCGATCCTTCAATTGCAAGTGGAAGCCGCTCTTGCTTTCAATAACAAATTGGGAATCCTGCCTGTGACAGCGGATCAGTTGATTGCTTCGATGGAAAATGCGGTGAGTCGTTATCCGGCACGTGATGGTCGTTTCCCTCAAATCGCTGGAATGTTCCTCGAATATGATCCAGAGAAAGAAGGTGTTTCGGATCAAATCAGTCTAAGCGTTCCGTCCCGTTTGAAAACTCTGATTGTTTACAGGCAAGACGGTACCGAAGATGTCGTGGTTGAGAATTACACTGCTCAAGGTGATTTAAATCGCGTCTTTTGGTTGGCCACGAACAACTTCCTTTTGACTGGTGGTGATGGGTATGCAGCGTTCAAAGCAATCAACGACAATCCGGATACTCAGGTTGTCATTCCTGACGTTGGCGAACAACAGATCCTCAAGGATTACATTCAGGACGCGCTGGGCGGAATGGTGACTTTGCCTGAACCTCTATTGGACAACCGAATCGTCAATATCCACGATATCCCCGTGTTGACTGCCTATCAAATCCATGCGCTGACCTTGTTCGGTCGAGTGACCGATGATGCAGCTTCTGAGGGAGACTTCGACAACGACGGTGTCAGCAATTACGCGGAATTCCATTTCGCCAGTGGTTCAGATGATTCAGATTCCAAGCCGATGGTTTTGGCTGGAGCAACCGCTGAAGGTTTAATCACATTAAGCCATGCTCGAGTGGCTGGTTCCGATGCCACCTGGATCTATGAAGCTACAGAAAATCTTTCCAGCGGAACATGGGACACCTTAATTCAAGGTGAACACTTCGAAATGGTCGTGACGGAACAGGACGGTATCGAAATTGTCGAACTACAGTCCTTGAATACCGGGTTCGATTCTCTGTTCATGCGCGTGCGAGTCGAGTAGAGTCGATTTACATCCTAACAATAAACTGCAAGACCCGGAGATATCTCCGGGTCTTTTCTGTTATACTGGTTGCCAAAACTTTTTACTTTTTGTTTTGATTGCGAGGGCTGCTTTTTTATAGCCATTCGCTTTGATGGTGCCGTCCATTAAAATTCCTGCTTTTTCGCTGAGTATTGAAATCAGTGCGGGTCTTCCAGGTAAGTTCTGTTCATCCAATGAAATAAAGGGTTCGCCATCCAATTCCGACAGATTGATTGACTTTCTTAACGCGCAGAAGTGGTGGTTGGGGAGGGCAACGCACATTGGAGTCTAATAAATCGACATGTTCAAAACGTCGTTTTACTTCCGGGCAAGCGGTGTCCAATAGTGCTAAATTAATTTCACTTTCCACTAAAGCCTTTTCCTGTTGGCGCGGGCTCATTTTTCGAATTTGAACGCACGTATCAGGATTTTCGGAATTGAAGAGCCGCTTTCCATTTGCAAGGAACCCCGTCAACGCGGCGGGAATGAAACCGACCTGAATCGTTTTGCGTTGAATCTTATGATGACATTTGAAAGTTTCCGTCATGAGTTTTACCATGCGCAAAAGATCACGATCATGCGTCAATGCCGCTTCACGATCCTCTGTGATATCGAGGCCGTGTGCTTTTCGTCTGAACAAATCGATACCTAGTGCTTCTTTTAGGCCGCGCAACTGGCGAGAAATGGCTGGTTGTGAAATATGTAGCCGTGCTGCAGCTCGACTGATACTTCTTTCCTAACCATTGGTAATGTAATCGGTGGTCCTCAACCCTTCCTTTGTTGGAACCAGTCTCTTGGTCTTGGCATTTGCATTCTGATTACGATTGCCCTTACGCCATTCCCAAGGATTTGTCATGTCCTGAGTGTTCGAATCTCTCCGAACATCAAATAAATGGACATTAAGGTATAGAGAAAAGGATGAGAGCCTTGTTTTTGAAGTGCCATCTGGTGGTGCCCAAGGTCAAACCGCAATGATTAAGGGCGATTTAGCGGCCAGAGATGTACCAACCTTTCATTTTTTCGAAAAGAAGGAGAGTCCTACTCCGATAGCTTGGCTCCAAGTCAATACCCCGCAAGCCAAGAAAAGCTGAAAGGACAAACAGAATTGAATCGCACATGTTTTTTGATTATGTAGGTTTATGAAAAACATGAATCGACACGATCAAAAAATAGCCGACGCGTTAACCACGGAGGACCTCTGGAAATTAATGCTCGGCAGAGTTCCTCCCATAGTATCCGAGTATTTCAGAGGTGGTGCGGACGCTGAGACAACCATGCGCGCCAATGTGCGCGCATTTCAGCAATCACAGACCACTGCCTACGGCGCTCAGAAATTTCCAAATCTGGACATGAGTACAACAGTTGTTGGTCAGCGCCTCGACGTGCCATGGTTCATATCACCAGTTGGCAGCTTGCGCTCCCTGTATCCAAAAGCAGATGCAGTTGCGTCTCGTGTGGCCGGTGAATATGGAACGGTAATGGCCCTGTCCACTCTCTCGGGAACTTCATTGGAGGAAGTGTCAGCAGCATCGAAGGGAACTTGCTGGTTTCAACTCTACCTTTGCGGAGGTCGAGAAACAGCCCTCCGTGGCATTGCTCGCTCAAAAAAAGCCGGTTTCAAAGGACTGATATTAACAATGGACACAGGAGTGTCTGGGATGCGCGCGATGCACGCCAGGATGAAGCCCATGGAGGCTGTTGCCCCTTTCAAGGGACTCGGATTGATGGAAATGATCGAACTCGCGCTGAGAAAAATTTCCCTGGCTCCTCAGATGCTGCCACGCCTTCCCTGGCTTATCCGTCACTTTCGGGATGGAGGTTTGATTCAATTCGTGAATGTGATCGATGACAAGGGGGAGCCAATGCCTTACACCGACATCGGGACGCAACTCGCCGCATCGGCAGTGACGTGGGATGACCTCAAGTGGATCAAGGAAGCTTGGGGAAACGAACATCCTCTGATAGTCAAGGGCATTCACTGTGCATACGACGCAAGAAAGGCCGAAGAAATGGGAGCGACAGGTGTCGTTTGGTCCAACCATGGAGGACGACAGCAGGATCGAGTCCCTCCGTCCCTGCATATGGTGGCGAAAGAAATGCCCCTAGTGGGAGACACCCGCCTCGATTTCATGATGGACGGGGGAATCCGAAACGGTACGGACATCTTGATCGCCCTTTCATATGGCTTGAAAGCGGTTGGAATAGGGCGAGTGACAGCGGGAGGCGTTGGAGCAGGAGGGCATGCAGGGTTGACACGTGCCTTTGAGATTTTAAGTTCGGATCTAGATCGAGCCATGCGTCTGGTAGGAGTTCAAAATGTGGAGGAAATCAGGTCACGCGGCAGTGAAATCAGGCGTGAAAGTCTTCTTGCAGGCGACAGCCACCTGCCGCCCTTCGAGTTCTGAACTTCATACAATGCAGACCAAGAAAGCTGGTCAACATTGGGTTAAGCGCGGGTTTGCACCTGAAGAAGTCTGTCCATGCCTAGAAGCACGTTGCCCTTTCCCCTGTAAGGCTGCAGAGCCTGGAGATAAAGGAATCACCCCAGATATGGCAGCTGAACATTACGGGTATGACGAGGACGATTTTCCGATGACACCTGGCGAAGCTTATCGTGCAGGTGTAATGAATGAAGTTCTCAAGATTTGTTTGAACTATGGCGCAGTCGTTAGTGTTCTCAGGCTTGAGCAAAGGCACAACTGCGTCCAGGGGGCTACCCGTTTGTGTCAGTATACTATCAGACAAAAAGTAATCTCTGGCCCAACGCCGACTGAGCGGAGTGCCTGCAACATATTGCTCTAAGTATCACCGTGGGGTGTGCCGTCCTTGTGCGTGTATGCAAATTGTGCGGTGGTCATGGCGCTCGTTTGAGATCACTCGCGGAAACCTTCTTATGATATCTATTCAAGAGAATACTTGATAGGGAAGGTGGCTTGTATAGAACCCAAAGCATGATAGATTTAACCTCTCTCATTTGTCTTTGCATAGTTGTCTACATCGTCTGCAAGATTTCCAAGCGCCGAGGTTACAAGCCTGATGGCTTTAAGCCGCCCGGTGGCCGGTGGAGGTAAGCGACATGTCCGGCTCCTCTCCTGGCACCTCTCTGAAACACCGCCAGCCGGTGGCCAAAATGTGGCTAAATGTTTGTATTTTTTGGCCAGCTTATTGCAAACTGTAGTTGAAACCTTGGGGGGTAAAACCGGCAAATAAAAGACGTCAAAAAAGCGGTAAAAAGATACCAAATGTGGACGTTGACAGAGGCGCGCGTAGTGATTGAGGATTGGCGGTGGAAATATAATAACTATCGCCCGCAGCGTTGACTGGGCTACATCAAGCCACTTGAGTTTGCTCAGGAACAACAGCCACTGGAGGTTCGCCTCCAAGATTCAGCTCAAAAGCCTGACTTCCATTTTTGGCGCTCTACGGATTAGGCGCCTCAAAAACTTTTCTTAAAAAAGCGAATGTTTCTCCAACTTATTTGATATGGCTCTCAAGACCTATCGCAGGGCTAACGAGCTCAGATGTTGGATAGTGGTAAACTGATCATCATTTAAATTATTAAACTCAACCCCATTGACCGAGAATGTTTTATATTTTTCAATGGTCTTATGATACATTGGCCTGAAATTTTGATTTTCAACGTAAGGAATGCTGTTAATCACATATAGCATTGCCGAGAGTCGAGTGTAGTATTTGTCGTTTGCGTTGATAACAATCCAGGGACTTGTTTGGGATGAAGTTCTTTGAAACATCTGCTCTTTGAATTTCGTGAAAAAATGCCATTTTTCCCTGGCTTTTTTATCATTTTCAGAGAGTTTCCAATATTTCAAGGGATGTCTAATTCTCTCATTGAACCTGAATAACTGAGTCTCCTGATCCACCGACAAATAAAATTTAATCAAGATCATGCCCCTCGCTATGAGATCTTCTTCCCAATTCAGGACTTTCTTTATGAAATACTTGTATTGGTTTTTAGAGCAGTAGCCCATTGTAGGTTCAATAAGGGCCCTGTTGTACCAGGATCGGTCGAAGAAAACCAGCTCGCCTTCATCAGGGAAATGTTCGCTGTAGCGCCGAAACCAGCCTCGAGATTCTCTTTTGCTAGGGGTGTGAAGTTCTACGACGCGCAGGTGTTTAGGCATCAAATTTTCTACAAATCGCTTGATAGTTCCACCTTTGCCAGCGGCGTCCCTCCCATCAAAAGAAATAGCAATACGCTTTTTGTTTTCAATGGCCCAATATTGAAGTTTGAGTAGCTCTGATTGCAGCCTACTTTTCTCCGTTAGATAATCTCGTCTAGTTAGGCCTTTGTATGGCTTATAAAACTTTTTTCTATGGAAGTCCTCAATCATTTAAAAATCTACCTAAATGTCACATAATCGTAACATTTAGGGTAGTCAAATAGTCATCATGAAGGTAATCAGCAATCTGTCAACAGGTTGAATGTTACAATTTGTCAGCATATTTTGTTTTTTTAAGCATAAATGAACTAGTCCAACGAGATTGATCCAGTTTTATGGATAGAATAAAAAATGCGCACCCATTGATCGGGTACGCATCTGAAAAGTGATTTTTCTTATAATCAGCGGTGCTGCCGGTGCCAGACGTTTTTCTGTCCGGTTATTTGTTCATTGCCAACTTTACCGCTTATTAGAATTGTGATATTTCCTTTGCCTTCATCAATAGTCAGATTACTACTTAATTGACTCTGATCTCCGTCAGGCTTTGTGTGAGTTGTCTGTCTTGCCCAATCGCTGCCATCAGGCGTTATTATTGAACGTGCGATTGTGCCGTCAGATGAGATGTTGATCTGCACGATTTCCTGTTCTGCTGGATCGTAATAGGTGTGACCAACACCAGATTTGCCATTTCCTGAAAACCTGGAGGAACCAACCCTTCCGCCTTCCAGGAGCTCGAACTGCCAATAGGCCGTATAGGAGCCTTTTTTGGTTCCAAATGCATCCTCACCAATGACAGAAGTTACTTCCCCCATCCAGAGGCCTTGATGTGCATTACACCAGCGCTGGAAATCCAGAATCGATGCACGCCCCTTTGTAATAGTTTGGTAGCGGTGGTTGTTGTGATCGAGTTTCTCCCAGGTTTCTACAAAGTCATTTCCGTTCTGGTTTTCGCCTGAAAAATGGAGTTTTCCTTCACTAACTTTTGCTTCGACCTGCCATTGGCTTCCTAATTCCCAATTCGCATTATCTTTAGATCGAAAATGTGTTGTTTCTGTGTAAACACCTTCTTCCAACGAGTATGACCCTCCTAGTGAAGCCGTAACCTCTGTCGTAGCTGGATTGACAGCAACCCACTGCCAGAAGTTATCAACAATGATTTTTACCATTATGCGACCATTATCCAGCTCTCGTATCCAGGACCCTTCGATTGAGTCCTCAGAATCTCCGACCTTATTCCACTTTTCGGATAATTCTTCAAAGCTTCCAGATCCTGGAATTCCTTTTTGATCGAAGTAATCGCTCTTGCGCTCGACACTGAAAGTTAAGGTCTGCCCCGGGAAGTCGTTGCCTTTTGTAGAATAATGTGGCTTCTCGGTCAGAATCTTGCCGTCGTAGGAAACACTACCACCGTGCATCCACTGCAGGATTCCATCCTTGATGGCCAAAACCCTGTGTTCTCCTCCTGCAATGATCTTGTAGAATCCTGATTTGAAGTGTTCGGGTTCTTGAAACTTTTCTTCGATCCATACTCCTTCGACTCTACTCAAGTGTGAGTTATTTTTATGGTGATCCCCTAGGGCGTTTGAGAGGGCTGCAACTAAAATTGCTACCGATATTATAATTTTTTCTTTCATGTGTCTGTTCCTGTCAGGTAATTTTTGAAAAACGAATGCTACACTAATACTATGTATCTTAGCCTCAAAAAGTTTAAAAAAATTTTGAACTAAAAAACACTTTTCAGCGAGATAGCCATTCATGCATCTGACAGATCTCCTTAGAAAAGATTCTCACCATTTTGCATTACTTCGAGAATGATGCTCTCACTGAAGGGTGGGGGACAAATCTCCGAGCTGAGAAAACTGCTCAAAATTGGGTTAAGCACGGGTTTGCACCTGAAGAAGTCTGTCCATGCCTAGAAGCACGTTTCCCTGTTCCCTGTAAGGCTGCAGAGCCTGGAGATAAAGGAATCACCCTAGATATGGCAACTGAACATTATGGGTATGACGAGGACGATTTTCCGATGACACCTGGCGAAGCTTATCGTGCAGGTGTAATGAATGAGGATTCGTTTTACTTTTTGTCACCGAAAATCAATGCTGATATTTAGCTCCCAGTGATCATGGCGCAGGTTGAGAAAGGCTCCGTATCATCCCGAACCATCTCCCCGTTCCTTTTACTGATAACTTGCATAAAGTGTTTGAGCTCCAGCCTACAGATCTACATGTCTTGGATCACTCGAAGTGTGATGGGGTCCAATTCTTTTTGTCTAAAAGGTTATTGTTCTCGCGGAATTTTCTTTGGTTGGAAAAGTGACGGGTGCGTTAGCGAAACTTGTGCCTTCAAAATGAGCAAGGCAGAACCCCGCTCCCTTTGTGATGAGGCGATTGTCGTTGATTGGGTCAGCAACGAGAATGTCAATTCCTGCAATCAGATAAACAAAAATTCGTAGCAAATAATGTCGAGAATTAGGTTTTTGGCTTTTGATTGAGTTCATAATCATGGATATGAACAAAACTCCACACTCTGTATATTACCGAATGAAGTTCGAATTAAAATGTTCTGCGATTGCGCTTCGATAGTTAACCTGTTGAATTTAAAAACACCTTGTCCTTATCGATGAAAACAACGGTCCTGCCTTCTGGATTGACCAGTAATAGGGGGGGCACTGATTCATTGGAGAATAAATTGAGGTTGATTAATATGATGAAAAACCTATTACTTCACATATGAAACCCTCGACGATGATAACTTTTTTGTTTTGTATTGTCTTTTCGATTCTACTTTCCTTTCCGGTTCATGCGCAGGAAACTCCTTCCGACTCTTCACTGGTTTTCGAAGATCCCAACAAGCCGATAGATCCCAACAAGCCGATAGATCCCAACAAGCCGATAG
>MDTB01051615.1_pt1 | contig 16701 bp, 15 predicted proteins | sample 811161 | NCBI WGS metagenome assembly MDTB01 (sample SAMN05326650, study PRJNA326480) | marine metagenome | isolation source: seawater | place: Mediterranean Sea | collected 2009
AGAGATGGACAAGATTTTAAATGATATTTTAGTTTCGAGAGAAAAAGATGTTTTAGTAGAACATGAAAGAATTTTACAAAAATCTTTAGATTATATAAGTTCAATTGAAAGTCATGATGATAAGAAGATAGAAAGAATCAGACACTTTATTTCTAGAGTTATTGATGAAGAAATCGATTATTTGTTGAGACATCCAGATGATTATTTTGAAATGTATTAATTAAAAAAAGAGGGAATTTTATTCCCTCTTTTTTTAGCTCACCTAACAATCTAATTATTTAACTATTTAATAATTAATACTTGCTTATTCGTTTTGAAATTATTTAGAAATTCTATTATATATGATCCTGTGTTTATATTTTTCAGGTTTAGAATTTGTCTATTGTTGAAGTTATCATAAGCTTCATTTAAAACAATTTCACCAAGCATATTATATAATTTAATTTCACATTTCCCAGATAATGTCACATTTGTAGAAATTTCTAAAAAGCCATTTGATGGATTTGGAAAGTATGTTATAATAGGTTCCATAGTTGACGACAAACCAGTTGTATTTCCATTTAATCCTAATTCTATACCTAATGCGTTAGGGTTAGTATACCAACTATTGTCTTCGGGGCTCCACATCATAGATGCATAGTATGGTTGTACTACGGTTTTGTCGTCCCGAATAATGATATTAGAAAGTAAATTATTACTGTACATTTCTATTACAATATAATAGGCTCCAATTTCTAGATTAAAGTCCTGCATATCGATAACTGCGTAGCCATTATTAATATCATTTGGAGTAATTAAATAAAAGTCACTTTGACCGTCTTCTAAAATTCCTCCCAAGGTCAATCCAAATGGCTCGGTAGAACCATATAATCCCGTTGTATCACATACATATGCAATTAATTCTCCTCCAGCAATTGTCTCAAATATACCACTGCTAGTATTAAATTCCTGACCAGTAGAAAGATCTACTAAAATAGAACTTAAAGTTGCAGGTGTCTTAATATCAAAATAATTAGCAAGCCTAAATCCATCTGCAGTTCCGCTGCCAGAGATTCCGGTGCCATAGTAGTCAACATTTTCGTATAAACCACCAAGAGCGTATTTGGTTGGATGTATTTTAAAATTTCTATTGTATGTATTATCCAACGAAATGTCTTCACCCATTGAGGATACTTCGACTTGAAAATTATATGTGCCAGTAGTTAAATTTGAAACATCAAAATAAGGTGTTTCAATATAATTAGTTGAATCTGATAACACTTCTACATTTTCAATGGAGCTATAAATTCCTTCGGATTGTATGGACCCTATTAAATTTACGGTGTCATTTTCATATCCATAATTATAAATTTCCGCGCCGATTAACATAGAATCAGGCATTTGATCAGTTGGAATTGAATAGTATTCAATATTCGCTGGATCTTTCATTGCTATCCACCCAGATTGCATTTTAACATCATATTCTGGTCTTTGAGTTATTGCAATATCATCAATCATCCAAAAATAGTGAGTGCCAATCCATTCAAATTTAAAGTACACATCAGTTGTATTTGCAGCAAAATTGCTAAGAGGAATTTGACTTAAAATATTTTTTTGTTCATTTACTTCATATATATCACCTTCAATATAATTTAAGTCACTATATATTTCTCCTCCATCCGTACTAATATAGACATTCAGGTCGTTATTCTCACTAGGAGAATAGTAGCAACATATTCTGTAGTTAGAGTAAAATTGTAGTACTAGCTGTTCAGTTTCAGAAGAAGATAAATCTATAGGCCCAATAGTAAATTGCGCATGAATTTGATTTTCTCCTGTTTCACTAATTGCAACATTATTTTGGGGGCTAGTATTATAAAAATCAGCTTCCATTAACATAAACCCATTATTCGGAGTTTCTGATTCTATGACTTGACTATTTGCGCTCCATTGCCCACTGGGAGCTTGGTCACTCCATTTCCAATCACCAAACCCGGCAATATCTTCAGTAGTAACATTGTCTATGTCTTCGAAATCTTCAGACCATAAGATTTCATCACCCCCCATTAAAGGTGGAGTGTTTGGATCACTCACTGTAGTTATTGCTACTGTAGGTATATTTTTAATATTTTTTAAATTTATTTGTGAATATAAATTAGTGTGTAACACCACTATGGTAATAATAAATAATAATTTTTTCATGGTCTTTTATTTTATGGGGTTTTCATTTTACTTATCTTCTTAGAAGAAGAATATTATTTTAATTTACTAAAAAAAGATGATATTAAAGTAATTTTTCTTCAGTACAATTCCATTGGTATGCTTTTTTTTCAATAATTGATATTGTGCTATCTTCTTGAATCACTAAACTATTAGATGGAATATTTTTTCTAATTGTACAGCCTGCACCTATTGTTACATTATCACCTATTTGAACTCCAGCAACAATGGAACAGTTTGACCCCACCCATACATTACTTCCAATAACCACACCTTTTTTGTCTGATGTTTTACGATGATCATAAATATCATGATTGGTTGTTGTTATACTAGTATTATGACCAATACTTACATTATCTCCCAGCTTTAGTCCGCCCGATGCGTTAATATAAATTCCAGGATTATCTCCTGGGTCACACATAATTCCTTTTTTAATTTTTTCACCTCCGATGATTTTGCTTCTAAAATCAACAGGCCAGGGAATATCCCTGTTAAAGCCAATAACTTTTTGCATCATCAAATATTTTCGCAAAATATTAAAGTTATAGCAGTAGCCTTTTCTTTGTCTTTTATATTTAGGGTATACCCATTTTACAATCCAGCGAAAAATATTATCGTCGAATAATATTAAAACAGATTTAAGAATTTTCCTCATGTATTTTAATTAAGGTTTTTTTTATGTATTGGTTCAATATTAAATAATGTATTGCCCCTAAACATGATGCTGTTATTAATGCAACTTTAATATCATTATATTCTTTTAAAAAATAAAACGAACTTAATTGGGCAAAAAACAAGCTAATGTTAAACAATAATAGCAATTTTTGTTTATTTAAGATGTCTCCAATATGACTAATTGGGGAGTACATATTTTTCAATAATATGAATGGAGCAAAATATTTTAATAGTATCCCAGCCTCTCCCCATTCTTGACCCAGTATTGAAAATATATTTTTTCCAAACAGGCTGCAGATTATCAATATAGGAAATAAAATATATAATATATTTCTTTGAATCTGATTAGTTAATCTAAGTAGAGCTATTTTATCATAATAAAAAAGCTTACTTGCTTTTTCAAAGTATACTTGTGATAGTGATTGAGTTATAAATGATATAGGGATTGCAATTAATTTTTCCGCAAGAAAATAAAGACCTGCTATTTTAGGACCGAAAAATATAATAATTAGACTTGTCATTCCAATATTAGAAAATGAATTAAATAAATTTGAACCAGATGAAAACTTTAGAAAATCTATATATTTCAAAAAATTTTTCTTCATTAATTTCATTTTAATTTGAGAAATATCTATTGTCATAATTAATTTTTGAATATTCCATATGCTAATTATAATTAGGGATATTATATTTCCTATAATTAATCCAAATGACATATTTTGAATCCCTAAAAAAAGAGATGCTCCCGAGTTTGTACTAGATTTTATTAAATTTTGACGAGAGATAGTGTTATAATTTTTTAGTCTATTAAACCATACTGTCATAGCCTGGTTAATTGATATTAATAGAATAGATATAGGAATAATAAAATGATATTTTTGCAAAAAATAAGATTGTGTAATTTCAAACACAACATCATTAAATATATTTAGTATTGAAAAGCATATTGTTGAAAATAAACATGCAATTATTATACATAGCGCTAATATATTTAGGCTATCAATATTTCTTTTAGGCAACATAATGGCTACATCATATTTAGCGCTACCAATTGTCCCAAAAATATAACAAAGACCAACATATAATCCATAGATGCCAAAATCTTGAGGTGAAAAATACTGCGTTAGTAAGGGGGTTATTAAAAGGGGGATTAGTTGTGCTATAGATATACTTGTTAGTAGCTTTAGAGTATTTCTGTAAAATTCAGATATTTTTATTGTATTGCGTTTTTTTTTAAGTTTTATATAAATAAAGAAAATTAAAGGCGCAGTAATAAAATGCAAACATATAAATAGCGGCGTTGGAATCAGTGCATAAAAAAAATCATGTACATTATTACCTAAATAGTAGAATAGAACTGGGAGGCCAAAATGTTCTATCAACTCTACGAGTATTACAATAATTAAAAATGTGGGGCCATGCTCTACGAGTTTTTTTTTTAAATTATCCATTTTCCAGAAAGACAGTTTGTGCCCCCAGGTATGCTTAATATATTGAATAATTTTTCGCACTTTTTATTATAATATTATATTTGCATCTTATTATGGTGGTTATAGCTCAGTTGGTTAGAGCATCGGTTTGTGGTACCGAGGGTCGTGGGTTCGAGTCCCATTAGCCACCCAAAAAAAGGCTTGATTAACATTATTCAATTCTATTAATAATTCCGATTATTGTCTTTTATTGATGTAGTTCTCTGCCATATTGATAAATGCATCTCCACTCCCCATGTAGCCCATTTTTCCAAGAACTTTGATTCCATCAGATTTTTTTTGGTTTTCTTCGCATTCTAATTGTGCTTTTTCTAATGGCTTGTCATCACAAGTTCTTTCAATATCAAATATTAACACAGTAGGATAACCTCTCACAACACCTCTAAAAGTTTGTTGTAATTCTTGATTTTGTTTTCTTATCTCCGGATCTTGAGCCGTCCTTCTTGGATAATCTAATTCAAATAAGATTACGTTTTCATTAGCCCATTTCTGAAAAACTTCTGTATCAAATACCGCTTTTTTTAATTTTTTGCACCATCCACACCAATCACTGCCTGTAAAATTTGCCATAATTGGTTTATTCTCTTGGATAGACTTAGCATGTACATCTTCATAATTTAATAGCCAACCATTGCCATTAGTTTGTAAATCTTTATTTACAAACTCTATTTTGTCTATTTTTTGTTGTTCAGCTTTTTGACCTAAACATCCGCTCATAGTGAATATGGAGCAAACAATAATAAAAGAGACTTTAGTGTACATCACCCATTAATTTTTTAATTATAGGAGAAACCATCAATGTAATAATAGCAATACCAATTGTTACAAAACCTATTTTACCAAATAAATCATTATAGACCATAGCTTCTGCAACACCCAATCCATTTGGATCTACACCACTAAATAACATATTATTTAATTTTCCTAGTATACCAGATGAATCTGTAGTTTCCCCACCAATAGTTAATTTGGCTAGTGCGCCGGCTATGTAGTGAGCTACTGTTGAAGATAAAAACCACAATCCCATGAAAAAAGCAATAGATTTTTTAGGGCTTAACTGGGTTACTTTAGATAGTCCAATTGGTGATAAACATAATTCACCTGTAGTAATTAATAACCATCCAATCCAAAGAGTTGAGAAGGGTAGTTTTCCAGCTTCGTTAATAAAATTAATACTATAAGCAAATACTAAGAAACCTAGACCCAGGAATCCAACACCTAAAGCAAATTTCTTTGGTGTATTTGGGTTCTTTTTCCACAAATCAAGTTTTTGCCATAATAATGCAAAAGGAAATGCTAAAAATATGATGTATGCTGGATTTATTGCATTTGTTTGAGATGCGTCTACCATAAATCCTAGATTCATGCATTTATCTGCCCAAACTACAATGGAGCTTCCAGCTTGTTCAAAACATGCCCAGAATACAGCACATAGTACTGCTAAAATTAAAATTGCACCAATTTTATTAGCGGCAGCAGGTTGGCCGTCTCTATAATTTTCAAACATTAAATATCCAGCATATCCAACGGAGATTAGAAGTAATACATTTATTATGCTTCCTAAAAAATTATTTCCACCGGCTTCCAATAAAATTAAATACGCAGAAATAGGAACAATTATGATCCCTAATACCCACACAAGTTTTTCTACACTTAAGTTGAAATAAGTTTTATTTTGATATTCTTTTGGTTGTAATCCTTTATCTCCAAAAACTCCTTTTCTAATTCCATCCCAAAATACCACAACACCTGCTAACATTCCTACACCAGCAAGACCAAATCCATAGTGCCAGCCCCATTCAGCTCCAATATATCCACAAAGTAGTGGAGCAACTGCAGCGCCTAGATTAATTCCCATATAGAATATGGTAAATCCAGAATCTCTCTTAATATCACCATCTTTATAAAGTGAGCCTACTAATGATGAAATATTTGGTTTAAAAAAACCATTTCCAGCAATCAGAAGACCTAGCGCACCGTAAAAAAACAAGTCAGTTGGAAAAGCCATAAAGAAGTGTCCAGCAGCCATTAAAACTCCTCCTAGCATAATTGCTTTTCTGTAGCCAATAAATTTATCAGCAATAAATCCACCAAGTAATGGAGTTGCATATACTAAGGCACCGTAAGCTGCATAAATACCATATGCAATTTCTTCATTATTTTCTACACTTGCCATATAGTCTTTAATGATATATAATACTAATAGTGCACGCATACCATAAAAGCTAAATCTTTCCCACATTTCTGCAAAGAATAGATAAAATAGACCTTTAGGGTGACCATCTTTTTCTATAAACCATTTTGCTCCAAGTACAGCAGCTACTGTAAAGAGAATGTATCCAATAATTTGTCCCATTTTAATAAGTATTTAATATAATTGATTGGCAAAATTACAGATTTTTAATTATAAAATCAGTAATCTTTGTGAATAAATGTAATCTTGTGTTGCCCCCATAGATACTATGGTTTTTATCTGGATATATAAATAAATCAAATTTTTTATTAGAATTAACTAAAGCACTAGCCATTTCATATGTATTTTGTACATGCACATTATCATCTGCAGATCCGTGAATTAGTAAATAATTACCTGATAAAGAATCGACATGGTTAATAGGAGAATTTAGATCATATCCGTCTGGGTTTTCTTGTGGGGTTTGCATGTATCTTTCCGTGTATATTGTGTCATAAAACCTCCAGTTTGTAACAGGTGCAACTGCAATAGCAGTATTAAAGTATTCAGATCCTTTTAAAATACAAAGGGAAGACATATATCCGCCATAACTCCAACCCCAAATCCCAATTCTTTCTTTGTCTATATATGGTAATTTAGATAGATATTTAGCACTTTCAATTTGGTCGATAGTTTCTAGTTTTCCAAGTTCTTTATATGTGCATTTTTTAAAACTTGAACCTCTTCCGCCAGTACCTCTATTGTCAACAGAAACTATAATATAACCTTGTTGACATAACATTTGAAACCACATATAGTTTCCTCCCCAAGAATCTTTTACAGTTTGTGAGCCAGGTCCTCCATAGACATACATTAATACAGGATATTTTTTACTTTCATCAAAACCATGTGGTTTCATTATCCATCCATTAAGTGTGTGATCTTGTTCTGTTCTAAAATTAAAAAATTGTTTTTTTGATAGATTATAATTTTTCAGTGTTTCTAAAAGTTGATCAGAATTTTTAATAATTCGTTGTTCTTGCCCTTTGTTATTATATAAACTAATGACATTAGGTGTATTGGCTGATGAGTGTGTATTGATAAAGTATTGGTAATTTTTGCTAAATTTCGCACTATTCCATCCAGGGTCTGGAGATAACAATTTCTTTTTTCTTCCAAAAACATTGATTGCATAAATGTCTCGTTGTAGGGGAGATCTTTCAGTAGATTGATAATATAATGTTTTCGTTTTTTGATTAAATCCATAAAATTTAGTTACTTCCCAATTCCCCTTTGTAACTTGTCTTATTTCTTTTCCTTTGATATTATATAGATATATGTGATTGAATCCACTTTTTTCGCTTGTCCAAAGAAAATATGCATCATTTTCATAGAATGTTAAGTTGTCATGAATATCTATGTATGTAGAGCTTTTTTCTGTATGAATTAATTCCCCGTCTCCATTAGAGGGGTTAATGCATAATAATTCTAGATGGTTTTGATGTCTATTGAGCCTTTGTACAAATAGTTGATTTGAATTATTTGTCCATTGTATTCTTGGGAAATAAGATTCACTTTTAGTATTTGTCTTAGCTACTATATTCGTATTTGTATTAATATTAAAGATATTAATTTGAACTACTGAATTACGTTCACCAGCTTTTGGGTATTTAAAGCGTTCCTGTTGAGGATATAGATTATCTCTGAAAACATCCATTGAAAATTCACTGACTTTAGATTCATCAAATAAGTAATATGCAATAAATTGACTATCTGGAGACCACTCATATGCTTTTGTGAATCCGAATTCTTCTTCGTGCACCCAGTCAGTCGCACCACAAATTATATTATTGAAGGATCCTTTGTGAGTGATTCTTTGAGTTTCTTTAGTTTCAATATTATATAGATAGATATTGTTTTTATATACATATGCAACATATTTTGAATTTGGAGAAAATTCAGGAAGGCGAATTTTATTCTCAGATATTTTAGAAATTTCATTGGTTTCAATATTATATAAATAACAAAAGCTTTCTGTAGAGTGTCTATATAATTTTGTGGGATTACTTTCCAACAATAACATGGTTTCATTATTATTAAAACTATACTCGGATATATCTATGTCTATATTCGTAGATTCTACTATCGACTTCACTTTTTCACCCGACAGATAGTTGAATTGATTAACCTTAATAGTATCTCCATAATCTAAAGTTGTATAGTGCTCTCCATCATTCATAGAGTTTAACCCATAAACCCAGTCTTGACTAAAAGTCCTATTTAAGAATATGTCTTCTTTAGTTATTTCTTCTTGTGATAGAATGATACATAGCGGCATTATGAGAAATAGTATAGAAAATCTTTGTTTCATAGTTTTTCAAATTTAATGTTCTAATTTAATTAAATTTGGGATAAATATTTTTTTTGAAATATACTAATATTACTAAAAAGCATATAGAAGCGTTTATTTCAACAGTAGGTTTAGATAATATTATTGTTGGAGATCAATGTATAGAATATGGTGGTGATCACACAGAAAATTTAAATTATCCGCCAGACATCGTTCTTTTTCCCAATACTTCCACCCAGGTGGCATCTATTTTAAATTATTGTAATCAACATAAAATTGCAATTACACCATCAGGTTCTTTAACTGGCTTAAGTGGTGGGGCAATTCCATTATTTGGAGGTGTAAGTTTGTCTACAAAGAAAATGAATAAAATCTTATCATTAGATGAAAAAAATTTTCAAGTCATTGTAGAACCTGGTGTGATTAATGAAGAATTGCAATTGATGCTGAAAGATAAAAAATTATTTTATCCTCCTGATCCCGCAAGTAAAGGAACATGTACTTTAGGCGGCAATTTGGCGCTTAATTCGGGTGGGCCAAAAGCAGTTAAATATGGAGTTACATCACAGTATGTGTTAAATCTTGAAATTGTGTTACCTAATGGAGAGATATTTTGGACCGGAGCAAATACTTTAAAAAACTCTACGGGTTATAATTTGACACAATTGATAGTTGGTAGTGAAGGAACTTTATGTTTTATAACAAAGGCTGTATTGAAATTACTGCCACTGCCAAGTGAAAGTTTATTAATGCTTGTCCCTTTTGAAAAAAATTGTGATGCTTGTGATGCTGTTAATAGTATTCTATATAATCAAATTATACCTTCAGCATTAGAATTTATGGAGCGGGATTCTATTAAGTTTGTTAAAGATCAAAAATATAGCGATATACCTTTTATTATGGAACCTAATCATCAATCGTATTTATTGATCGAATTAGATGGTGATAATAAGAAGCGTCTATTTAAGCAAGCGGAATCTGTTTATGATTTATTACAAAAATATAAGTGCGGAGATATTATTCTGGCAGATAGTATGAATGAACAAGAAAGACTATGGAAGGTAAGACGTTCAATAGGGCTTGCGGTTAAAGCTTTTTCAATTTATAAAGAAGAAGATACGGTTGTCCCTAGAGCTCAAATGTCCAAGCTTTTAGACGGAGTAAAAAAAATTGGTAAACAATATAAATTTCGTTCTATTTGTTATGGTCATGCTGGAGATGGGAATTTACATGTGAATATTTTAAAAGAAGGGTTGACAGATTATCAGTGGGAACATGTTTTAAAGAAAGCAGTAAGAGATATTTTTAAATTATGTGTTGAATTAGGAGGGACCATTTCCGGAGAACATGGTATAGGGTTAGTTCAGAAAGAATATATGGATATACCATTTAAAGCGGCAAGTCTAGATTTACAGCGTCAAATAAAAAAAATGTTTGACCCTAATAATATTTTAAACCCTGGTAAAATATTTTTAGATAAATAAATTATCTTGTTGCATAAATATTGGTCAGTTTGGTTTTTTCAAACCCTTTTTCTTTTTCTAGTTTTATTTTTTTAAAACCATTTTGTAATAATATTTTCTTAGCCCCTTCAAGATTGTGGTCAATATCGTTTACTTCCATAATTATTTTTTTAATACGTGGCCAATGGTTATTTTGAATACCTCGCAATACATTTATTTCCTCTCCTTCACAATCTATTTTTAAAAAATCAATATTTTTTATTTTCTCTTTTTTTATAAATTGGCTTAATGTAATCACAGGGCTTTGAATTTTTTGACTATTTGCAGTTAAGTATTTTGCGATAATAGGTATCATAAATTTTGGAATTAATTTAGCCCACCAAAAAGATTTCGGACTATTTGCGATATTCCCCTCAATAGCAGCCATAAAATTATCTTGATTTTCTTTCCATATTTCGGGTTTTGAAGTAGATAATGCGGGGCTATTTGGGTAATAAGTAAAGTTTAATTTTTTATCGACATTAGATAGTCCCAGCATATATGTTTTAAAATTGGGATTTTGGCTTAGCATAGAATTTTTTAGTAAAACCTCGTAGATATTCGGAATAGGCTCTAGGCAATGTATTTGAATATTTTTAAATCTATTCGATAGTCTGATTCCCAAAACACCAATATTAGCGCCCACATCAATAATTGTAAAATCTTTTTTAATATCGATTCCTAAGTTTAAATAACCCTGAATGTGTTCATCTAAAATAATTGCCTCCGTTTCTTTTAAGCAATATATTGGGGTGCTGTCATTTAGTTTGATTTTTTTCATACTTTTATGATATATGGATCAGCTTTCATTTATATTTTACACAGTATTAATTATTGTTGCGTGTAATCTTTTAGGTTTTATAATTTCTATTATATCAATTCATTCGGACTTTTTACATAAATATAGAATACAAAAAAGAAAAATTAAAACCAATACGTTTTATAATAGGTTACCATTAATACTTTTTAATATTTTTTTATTAATAGTACTTTCTTCTATTGGGCTTTACTATATGTTTCCATTGTTTGAGCAAGATATTAATTTAAATTGGGTTGTTATCGGCATACAATTATTTATTATTCTATTTATAGATGATTTTTATTTTTATGTTTTTCATTTCTTGATGCATAAAAATCAATATTTGTTAAATAATATTCATCGTATTCATCATAAGGCAGTATCGCCTTTTGCTTTGGAATATATTTATGTTCACCCACTAGAATGGATGATGGGTTATGTAGGGCCATTTCTTGCAATTTTTTTAATAAGTTTATTTATGCCTGTTAATATGGTTGCATTTTGGATATACCAGCTTATTCGAAACATGCATGAGTTAGATGTACACTCAGGTTTCAAGTCGGTTTTTTCTAAATGGATTCCTCTGTGGGGGGAGTCTGAGCATCATGATTTACATCATGAGAAATTAAATGGTAATTACGCTACCACATTTACCATCTGGGACACTATTTTTAATACTAAAATCAATCATGATGAAAAATAGGCCGCTTATATTGGTTGTTAATGATGATGGCTTGGATTCTCCTGGAATAAAAGTTTTGGGCAATATTATGCGAGAAATAGGAGACGTGGTTGTGGTTGCTCCTAGCTTGAATCGTTCAGGCTTATCTCATGCAATGACACTAGATAAAGATATATACATTCAAAGTGTAAATGCTAATCATAATGAATATATGTGTTCAGGTACTCCAGTGGACTGTGTGAAAATAGCATTTAATAAAATTCTTCCAAGAAAACCTGATTTATGTGTGTCAGGCATTAATCATGGCTCTAATCATTCTGTCAATTCTTTGTATTCTGGCACTTTACATGGTGCTATGGAAGGCTCTATTCAAGGTGTGCCATCAATTTCTTTTTCACATTTAAGCTATTCTTATAAAACTAGTTTGAATAATTTAAAGCCTATTATTAAAACGATATGTTCTCAGATCTTGAAGCATAAAATTCCTAACGGCGTAACATTAAATATTAATTTCCCAGATATTAATTTTAAGCAGATAAAAGGTATAAGAATTTGTAAGCAGGCTCCAGGTTATTGGGTAGAAGATTTTCAAATTACAAAAAAGACAAAACAGAAAACATACTACAGACTTGCAGGTCAGTTTAATTCTGTCAGTAAGATGAAAAATACGGATTCATGGCTATTGGCTAATCAGTATATATCTATTTTGCCAGTTAGTATTTATCCAGATTTTTCTGTTGATAATCAGAAATTTAAATATTTAGAAAATGATTTTTAAAAAAGATTCTCCCTTATTAGGTTTGAGTATTGGCATAATAGTCCCAGTTTTTTGTTATTATTTATTGGATTGGGGTATCTTTTTATTGCTTAAAAAAAACTTCAGTCCTGCGAGTGTTGAGTTGTTTGCATTGGTGTGTAATCTTCCATTTTTAAGGTACTATCTGATTAATTTAAAATTTGAAAAAACTGGCAAAGGTATTTTATTTGCCACTTTTGTTTACGCTTTAATTTGGGTTTATTTTAATCAAGGATTAAGTTAATGCATTATTACATTATTTCAGGAGAGCCTTCAGGTGATTTGTATGGCTCTAAATTAATTAAATCATTGCAAAATATTGATACTAATGCTCAATTTACTTGTTGGGGAGGGAGTCATATGCAAAATGCTGGAGGGGATATAGTAATTAGTTTAGAGTCGCTTTCATATATGGGTTTTTATGAAGTTGTAAAAAACTCTTTGCTTATTTTGAAGAATTTAATGTTTGCTAAAAAACATATAAAAAAAATAAATCCACATGCAATAATTCTTATAGATTACCCGGGTTTTAATTTGAAAATTGCTGAGTATGCTAATAAAATGAATATTCCAGTTTTTTGGTTTGTTGCTCCTCAAGTTTGGGCTTGGAGAAAATCAAGAGTCAAGCAAATGAAAAAATATATTGACAAGTTATTTGTTGCCTTGCCTTTTGAGTTGGATTATTTTAAAAAAGAAGGAATAGATACTTTTTATTTTGGTCACCCTATGATAGATATTATTGGAAATATCAGCCAAAAAAAAAACAATCCTTTATTAGGCAAGCCAGTTATTGCTTTGTTACCTGGAAGTAGGATACAGGAGGTTCGAAAACTATTACCTGTAATGTTAAAGTCTTCAGTTTCGTTTAATGATTATCGGTTTGTTGTGGTTTGTGTTGACCATATTAAGAGATCTTTTTATGAAGATTTAATCCAAAATTATAATATTGAACTTGTCTTTAATCAAAATATACTTAAGACCGCTAAGTTGGCGATTGTTAGTTCGGGCACTGCAACTTTAGAGTTAGCCATTTATAACATTCCACAAGTAGTTTGTTATAAATTAAATATACTTTCTTATTTGATTGCAAAATTCGTTGTACGGATTAAACATATTTCGTTGGTTAATATCTTAGCTAAACAGCCATTTGTAGATGAGCTGATTCAAGATCAATGTAATGTTAAAAATTTAGAAATAGCTATTTCTAAATTGTTAGATTCCAATAATCGAAAAAAGATGATTTTAAATTATCAACACTTAATGAAAAAACTAGGTCCTTCAGATTGCTTTTTAAAAACTGCTAACACTATTTTTAATCACTTGGATGGTATTAAAAAACATCCTAATATATAAACTATAAAACCAGTTCCGTACCAAATTATACTTAAAATCCAAATAATCCTTATAAGGACGGGGTCAATGTTAAAATAATCGCCAATTCCTGCGCACACTCCGAATAATACACCTTCTTCAGAGTTTCGATATAATCTTTTTTTCATTGTTTTTGTAATTGCATTTCCACATCAATATCAAGACTAAAGCTAAAGCCCATAATATCTTGCTCAAATGGTATAGTACCATTTATAAAGGCAACATTCTCTTGAATAGATAAAATTTCATAGCTTGACTCTAAACTAGTATTTTCTTCAGTTGTTAATAAGACATAGTCATTATTTGTTAATTCCCAAGTTCCATTGCTAGATACATCAATAGGGAATCCAGGTATATCAAAACCAGCGATATTGATAGGTTCAGTGGTAAAGTTAAGATTATTGCTATATAGATATTGAGGGTATTGAAAACTCCAAACCCCTGCATTTGATGCTTCACCTGAAATTTCTTGAATCCCAAGGAATGCTCCTACTGTAGGAATATCGGATAAATCTACTTCCGTGGAATATTCTAGCGATATAATATCCCATTCCCCATTTAATAAAAATGAAACTGTGTATTCACATGATCCATTGTCATTGGTTGCCTCTGGATTATAATTAATAGCATTTTCATCTATACAACCTAGGATGATACATGAACCATCATCCTCAGTAGCATTAGGATTATAATTTGCTGCCTCTGGATTTGTGCATCCATAGTTGGCATACATACATGACCCATCATCTTGATTAGCATTTGCATTGTAGTTAGTTGCATTGGAATCGGTGCAACCTAGGATTGTTATATTGTTATTCACATCATCATCTTGATTGCTACAAGAGCTCATAATTATCAACATAGTTAAAGCTGTGATAGTATAGATGTATTTTTTCATAAAATCAGTTTTTATTTGTAAGCAATTTATCAATATTTTCTTTCATTTCGTTAAATTCTTCACGATCAAAAAGTCTTGTTAAAAAAGTTATTTTTCCATTTCTGTCAATAATCACATTTCTTGTAACACCTGCTTTTTCCTCTGCAAATAACTCAAAAACTTCAGAATTATAGTCTGTTATAATTGGATATGTGACTTTTGTTTTATCAGTCATAAATTGTATTTCTTTTTCTTTTTGCGGTCTTTTTTTAGTGTCTTTTGCTAGTGCAATTAGTACAAAGTCGCTATTTTCTTTATGCACTTCCCATATTTCTTTTTCAATAACGGGCATTTCTTTAATACATACACTGCACCAACTGGCAGTAAATTGTAACATAATGACTTTGCCTTTATATTGTGCTAGCTCATTTATGATACTATTTTTAGATTTTTCGAATATTGGTGCTTTTTCCCCAACACTCACAATATAGCCTCGTTGGTTTTGAGCATATGTGAAGCATGTTATTATTAAGCAATAAAAAAATAGCTTTTTCATTTTATTGCATACGTTTTTTTAGATTAGTATCTAAGGTGTTTAAAAATTCTTGGGTATTCACATAATGTTCTTGAGATAAATTTGCACCATGAATACACAATGCTAAATCTTTAGTCATGATACCGTTTTCAATAGTTTTTATACACACGTCTTCTAGAGTTTTACAGAATTCAACAAGTTCATGATTATTGTCCTTATTACCTCTAAAAATTAATCCTCTAGTCCAGGCAAAAATTGACGCAATTGGATTTGTCGATGTTTGTTTACCTTGTTGGTGAAGTCTATAATGTCTTGTGACGGTCCCATGTGCAGCTTCAGCTTCCATAACATCACCTTCCGGAGTTAAAAGTACCGATGTCATTAATCCTAATGAACCAAAACCTTGTGCTACTGTATCAGATTGTACATCGCCATCATAATTTTTACATGCCCATATAAAACCACCATTCCATTTTAATGCTGCAGCGACCATATCATCGATTAGTCGGTGTTCATATATCAACTTATTGTCCAAAAACTTTGTTTTGAATTCATTTTCATAAACCTCTGCAAAGATGTCTTTAAAACGTCCATCATAAGCTTTTAATATAGTATTTTTAGTTGATAGATATAGAGGCCATTTTTTTTCTAAAGCTTTATTAAAACAAGAACGAGCAAAACCATAAATTGATTCATCAGTATTATACATGCTCATAGCTACCCCACCATTTTCATATTCATATACATCCCATTTTGTAACTTCACCGTTTTCATTTTCAAAACTCATTGTTAATTTACCTTTACCTTTAATGACAACATCGGTGGCTTTATATTGATCGCCAAATGCATGTCGTCCAATACATATAGGCTTTGTCCAGTTTGGAACTAATCGAGGTACATTCTTACATATAATAGGCTCTCTAAATACTGTTCCGCCTACTATATTTCGGATTGTTCCATTAGGAGAGCGCCACATTTTTTTTAAGTCAAATTCTAATACCCTATCTTCGTCAGGTGTGATTGTTGCGCATTTAATTCCAACATGATATTTTTTAATTGCCTCGGCTGCATCAATAGTGACTTGATCATTTGTGAGATCCCTGGTTTTAATACCTAAATCATAGTATTTAATATCTATTTCAAGATATGGGAAAATTAATTTTTCTTTGATGAATGCCCAAATAATTCGTGTCATTTCATCGCCATCTAATTCAACTATTGGATTATATACTTTAATTTTTTTCATAAAATG